>Ga0209976_10002247_pt1 | contig 11022 bp, 7 predicted proteins | sample SumtaG_FD_182806 | JGI IMG/M metagenome (GOLD analysis project Ga0209976, IMG submission 182806) | Deep subsurface microbial communities from Indian Ocean to uncover new lineages of life (NeLLi) - Sumatra_00157 metaG (SPAdes) (version 2) | ecosystem: Environmental > Aquatic > Marine > Oceanic >... | reverse complement strand
TTAGAAATTGTCAATTTAACATCAAATCCGCAAAAGCTCCCGCGACAGTTGCCATTGGACCCACATCACACAAAATAGACGCTTCAGCCATTAAATTGACAATTTCTAACTGACTATTGATTTTAATTGGCGAAAAAGATGTAAGAAATTTGTTATTCTGTAGAACAAATTTTTCTAATATTTTACGATGATAAAAAAATCCTTCTTGTGCTTTTAAAATGGCAATTTTTGATTCTGAAATTATTGTAATATCTGATTCTTTTTCTATAAAGTGATATTTATATCTTTTCAATTTTAATGACATTTTAATATAATTAAATATAAATAAATTAGATTTTATTAATTATTCAAAAAATTTAAAATTCATATAATGAGACAAATTAATTACGACGATATCATCTCACAATTGAAAACGGAGCTAAATTCTGAATGCGCAATTGCAAGTAAATATGGAATTGTATTAGGATCAAGTATAAAAGAATTTGCTAAAGGAAAAATTATTCCTCATAAAATTCTTTCGGTAATCGCTAATTCTAAAGATATAGCTGACGAATTGAATCTGACTAAAATTAATTCCTTTGCTTTAGAGGCTCAAGAGTATAACTACCTTTTTACATTCAGTACCGAATTGATTTTGATATCAAAATTAGGCTTAAATATGAATTTGGCAAAATATATGCCTAGTATTAGTGTCTTTTTGAAGAAATTGAGCGAGAGTTCTAAGGATCAAGAAATATACGATTTTTCAGTTTTTGATTTTTCTAAAGAAATTCAAAAAATTGAAGACACTTTTAAGAAAAAGAAAGAAAAAGATAAGAAATATTCGATAATTAAAGATCTCGTAAAATATGTAACTAAATAAAGAAGTTTTTATATATAAATAATTAATTTAACAATTAGGTGAGATATTATCTTAAGACAGGTGTACATTTATAGTGGTGGAAAATTATTATACCATCGGCATTTTGGAAAAGCCCTTAAGGATGATGTTTTCAACTCTTTAGCAGTAGATTTAATGAAAGACGCTTTCGCTACAAGAGGTAAAAAAGTCGAATATCACGATTATTACAAATACCGAATATCCTACATTACAGAAAAAGATTCTGAATTAATGTTTTTATTCGTTACTGGTTTAACGGATAATTTCGAGAATATTAAAAAAGAACTAATTAAATGCAAAAAAGAATTTTTAAATCTTTTTGAAGACGTATTAGAGCATAAAATTGACGAGAAAACATTTGAAATATTCGATCCAACAGTAGATGCTATTCATAGAAATTTAAGACCAAAAATATCTCTCGTAGGATTTTCTGGCGTTGGAAAAACTACGATAACACGACTAATTAAAGCAGAAGAGATCCCAATGCAACACATCCCGACCATTACGGGAGATATAGCCACGATCAAAATCGGGAAATTACATTTTCATTTATGGGATTTTGCCGGACAAGAACAATTTAGTTATTTATGGAACAATTTTATTAAAGGAAGCGATGCTGTTTTATTAATCACCGATTCCACTTTGGAAAACGTAGAAAAGAGTAAGTTTTTCTTGGAATTAATAAAAGAACAAGCCGCTCAAGCGCATACATCGGTTATTGGTAATAAACAAGACCTAGGCGATGCAATGAAACCAGAACAAATTGAAAAAATCTTAGGGTTAAAAACATACTCTATGATTGCTAATGATTCCAACAACCGGGATAAGATGATAACTATTATAGCAGACGTATTAGAAATGAACGCTGAGGTTTCACCTCTATTAAAACCACTACTGGAAAGAGATACATATATGGAAAGAGCGGCAAGCGCATTGGAGAACGCAGAGTTTGGTAAAGCTGCTACATATTTCGATAAAATTAGCGATTTATGTATAGAGCTAGGAGATGATTCTCTAGGCAAAGAATTTTTTGAAAAATCTCAAAAAATTAAAAGTATGCTTCAAAAACTTAGCGATCCTCAACCGTTGCCTCCAGAAGAACCAAAAATCGTTGAATCGTCAGCACCCTCAGAAGAGCCCACTAAGTCCGTAGAAGAAAGTAAAGTAAAAAAGCCAACTATTCCTGAACCCCCAAAACCTGAAGAACAAGAAAAACCAAAAATACCAATAGCTGTTCCTCCGCCACCACCTCCTCATGGGCCTTCTAAAGCACCAGAAGCACCGAAAGTATCAGAAAAGGAAATAGTTCTTAAAAAACCGTCTATACCACCGGCACCGGGAGTATTAAAAGAGCCAAAGTTAATTGAAAAAACTTTTGTACCTCCACATCCCAAAAAGTCAGCACCACCAAAAATTCCAAAAACGGAAGAACTAAAACCCGAAAAAGCGGATTCGAAAAAAATCGAAGAAGAAAAAGAACCATCTGAACCTGAAACGTTGATTAAGCCTAAAATACTACAGGAAAAAGTAGAATTAGCCTTAAACCCAGAAGATTTTATGGTGAAACCGCGTCCGAAAACAGTAACGGTTGTTCCTAAAGACGCTAAAAACAAATTAAAAACATCACCTTTTGCCCAAGTTACTAATCCAACGGAATTCAAAACACCCGTTCCAGTTACGCCCACAAAATTAATAAAAGCTAAACCACATGCTAGTTTTACTCCGACTAAAAAAATAATTACACCAATAATTCCAAAAAAAATTGAGGTTCCACCTTCAAAAGTTTTTGAGGTCCCTAAAGAGATGATACGACCTCCTACTCCGGTTAGTCCAACAGAACTTATTAAAGCTAAAGTTGTAGCAGTAACGCCTTCAAAAATATTAAGCACCGAACCCCCTACTACGACACAAAAAACAGCGGAGTCTACAGTTCAAGCTACATCTACCGGGATTTCTATGGAGCAAAGGGCTAGTATAGAAAAATCTTTGATGGACTTAAAAATTAAAAAAGCTAATGTTTCTAAGATGTCGTTGGACTTCGACATGAAAGAGCTGACAGGGGAAATTACAAGCAAAGAGCTTGAAGGAAAGAAGAGTAAAATGGAAGCGATTAAAGCAGATCTTAACCAACAGATTAAAGACTTGGAACAACTATTAAAGAACTAAATCAACTTTACAACTTTTTCTATTTGAATTTGTTGAGAAATTCAAAAAATAACATTTTCTCAAAAAATTTTTTATTTATATTTACTTAAACGATTTAAGATTATTCAAGAAAAACATTTTAAAGGTTTAAGTTATGACTCCAATTATTATTATGAAATTTGGTGGAAGTTGCTTAGTAGATAGAAATGCTTTTGAGAAAATTCTCAAAATTTTAAAAATATATAAAGACGAAAAAAAAATAGTTGTAGCTTCGGCATTTAGTGGGATAACAGAACTATTATTAAGTACTGCCCAAAATGTAAATAATTCGAGGATCATCGATGATAACATAGCAATCTTAGAGAAAAAGCATTTTACTATGATTGAGCAAATCCTCAACGAAGACACCGAGCATTATGTAAAAGCTAAAGACTGGGTTGATGAAAAGCTTAGCGACTTAGAAGATACATTTGCTGATATCAAAGAATTTGGGTTAGAGCCATATTATCAAGATTTAATCTTAAGTTTTGGTGAAATATTATCGACATACATTTTAAACCAGTACATATTGAGTAAGGGATTAGAATCAGTGTACATTCCGGCAAATAAGGTAATAATTACGAACGACGAGTTTAATAATGCTTATCCTTTTTACAAATTAACGAACGAGCGAACTCGGAGACTAATAATACCTCTCTTAGAAAACCCCAAAAAAGATGTAATTATTTGTATAACGGGATTTATTGGAAGAAATAAAATAGGTTATACTACTACTTTAGGAAGAGGTGGCTCAGATTACACAGCAACGATTTTAGCCCATTCGATACATGAAGTAGGGATAGATAAAAATATAACAGTGATTCTATGGAAAGACGTTGATGGATTACTAACTATTAACCCTAAATATGTTCCACAATCAACTCTTATTAGAAATTTAGATTACAACGAAGCTAAGCACATCGCGAATTTTGGGGCGAAAATTCTCCATCCTAAATGTCTTGAAGCGATCGAAAAAAAGAACATACCCTTAGAGCTTAGAAATTTTAACAAGCCTTTGCAAAAATTCGACTTTACAAAAATCTCGGTACTCACAGATAAAAACGAAATCAAAGGGATTTCCACAGTAGAAGATGCTGTAATTATAACCATTACTTCAGGAAGCTTAGTTGATATTCCAGGAGTTCTAGCAAAAATCTTTAAAGTTATGAGCAAAAACAGAATTAGCGTATCTTTAGTTGCTCAAAGTGCTTCTGAGATTAGCACTTCTTTTATTGTAAAAGGAATTGAAGCTCAAAAAGCTGTGGACGCTTTAATGAGTTCGGGATATTTTTCTGATTTTTTCGAAATCAAATTTGAAGACGTAGCAATCGTCAATATAACTGGATTTAAAATATTAGAAAATACGACGAAATCCATTATTTTTCAAGCTTTAGAAAAGAAGAATATCCACGTAAAAGCTTTGGCTCAGAGTACCGAAGAATTAAATCTTTCGTTGGTAATTGAGAGACAAGACCTCATGGATGCGATTAAAATTATTCATGATGATCTATGTGAAGATTTTAAAAACATATAAATTCTTTTATCAAAAATTATTTCATATACTGTAGTTGCTTTAAGATTTACGAGATATTATTATGAAAATTCCAAAAATGATTACAAACATTCTAAATAGATATGAAAAGTATGGATTAAAGTACGCTTTGGATTATATTACTATCCAATTTTTGTTTTTTTTTAATTATACTAAAATTGTAATGATAATGACAAAAAGGGAGATTAATTGTATTGAAAAATATCTTAAATTATCAGATACAATGATAGAATGGGGTGCTGGTGGAAGTACATTATATTTTAGTAAAAAAACAAAATTCTATGTGAGCATAGAAGATAGTAAAATATGGTACAAGAGGGTGTTAAGGGCTATCAACAAGGAACCAGACTTAAAGAAGAAAGTGGTAATTTTAAATATTAAAAGTAATGAAGCAAGGTCATTCCCCTCAAAAAGAAGTGAATTCATTGATTATATAGAAATTGTCAAAAAACTAAATCATAAGTGGGATAAAGTATTAATAGATGGACGAGCGAGGGTTCATTGTGGAAAAGAAGTTAAATCTTATCTTAAAAAAAATTCAATTATATTTTTGCATGACTTTCAGAGGTCTAAATATGAAAGCTTATTCGAATATTATGAATTGATTGAATCAGTTGATAAATTAGCCGTTTTAAAATTAATAGATCAGAGATCTAATTAAAATTTTTTTTTTAATATTATTAATTAGTTAGAAAAAGAGTAAACTTAAATTATTGAGTTCTAGACTCGATGATTCTGCGTGTAAGTTCTGTAAAAGCCTCATCTACGTTAATACCTGTTTTTGCTGAGGTTTCAATATAAATGCTATTTTCGCCTTCAGCTAATGCTCTCGCCTCGTCCCGATCAATAACTTCACCAACATCCTCCAGTAAGTCGTATTTGTTTCCTATTAGTACAAACGGTATATCTTGACCGGCAAACTGACGGATTTCTGTTAGCCACTTTCTTACTTCAATATAGGTTTGTTCTCTTGTTAAGTCAAAAACTAACAAAGCTCCTGCGGCGCCTTTATAGAATGTCGAACGTATGAACTCGAATCGTTGTTGTCCGCCGATATCCCATATTGAAAGGGTTGCCACCTCTCCTTGCTTGAACTCAACATCTTTGGTGAGAATGTCTACACCAACCGTTAATTTGTAATTCGCCGCAAAGCGATTTTTAATAAACCTCTGAACCAGACTGGTTTTACCGACAGCGGCAGCTCCAGTTAGCAATACTTTCAGTTTAAAACTTGACATATAAATTCATTTTTTTTTTAATTGAATATAATTAATTATCTTAAATATTAAATTTTAATTATTTAATTCTTTTTATACCATTCCAATAATTTAATATTATTTCTGATAGAAATTTAATAAATTTATTTCTTAAATACTTTTATGCTCCTTTTAAATTAAAATCTACAAAATTTAAATAGTCCTTTGTCTAATTTTGAATTAACTTTAATAAAGAATGTAAGTCTAAAAGTTCATTTATCTTTTAGGAATGTTTTTGTATTCTTTTAAATTAGGAAAAAGTTCTAGATTATGGTGAGGGAAATACATGGCTTCGGCGTATTGTATTTGGAAATCTTTTTCTATTGCGATTTCAACATAGTCTATTTTTTTTAGTAATTTACTAGCTTTTTTTCTCAAATTTATATTTAATAAACAGTTCTGAGCTCCCATTCCCGCAGCGTTTCCAATTTGATAAATTTTTTCATCTGAAATATCGGGAATCATTCCTATAAATTTTGCGTTATTTTTATTTATATAATTGCCAAAAGCTCCAGCTAAAAAGATTTGTTTAATTTCGAGTTTGGTGTTTCTTGTTTGATTTATATGGTTTAAAATTAATTGAGCTCCAGAAAAGAACGCTGCTTTAGCCATTTGTAATTCTCTAACGTCCTTTTGCGAAATTATAATATCTCTTTTATTTGAAGTTTCATCTTTCTTTACAATAATAAATTCGAAGATTTTATCGTTTTTTACAATTCTCTCGTGATCAATAAATTGTTTGTTGAAACCACCACTTCTGGTAATAATTTTAGCTTTTAGCATTTCTGCTACGGCGTCAATTATTCCAGAACCACAAATTCCAAGCGGTTTTTTGTTGTTTATCGTTGTATACTCAACGGTTAAATCGTCGGGATTGATTTTAATTGCGTCGATCGCTCCAGCCGCGGCTCTCATTCCATCTTTTATGTGGGCTCCCTCTAAAGCAGACCCAGCTGCGCACGAGGCGGTGGTTAATACATCTCTATTACCAACAATTATCTCACCATTAGTTCCTACATCAATTGCTAAAGTTAACTCTGACTCTTTATCTATTTCTGAAGATATAATTACGCCTATTGTGTCTGCTCCAACGAACCCAGCAATCAAAGGAAGCATATATACTTTTCCTCCTCGAGAGATCTTAAGATTTATATCTTTAGAATTTAAATTTAATCCTCGCTTAACTGCTGGCACATACGGGCTTAAACCGATATATGTAGGATCTATATTTAGAAAAATGTGGTGCATAACAGAATTACCAACAACAGTGGCTTCACATATATCCGAAGGTTTAATTTTAGCTTTTGCGCAAGTTTTTTTTATTATATCATTTAAAGCGTCTACAACAGTAGAACTTAGTTTTAGAAGTCCATCTTCGTTGTCATTAACATATGTAATCCGGGTGATAACATCCTCTCCATAAGCTGTTTGTGGATTAAGAGCTGAGGCGACAGAATAAACTTTTCCGTCGTTCAAGTTTATTAGGTAACCTACTAAAGTTGTAGTTCCAATATCAAACGCAATTCCGTAATTTCTATCCACTTTATTACCCGCTTCAAAATCGATGATTTTATTGTCGTCGTATAGAGTTATTGTAATGCGATGGTTTTCTTCTCTTAAAATTTTAGGTAATTTCTTTATAGCTTCAAATTCTACTAAAAGTGTATTTGTATCTTTAATAATTCCGTTTTTAGACGAGAGGGAAATTAATACTCTTTCCAAATCTGGAACGGGATTGTCTAAATTTGGTTTATTAACTTCTACAAAAAACTTCTTAACGTTGGGATTTAGGCTAACTCCCTTATTTAAACCTGAAGTTAAAATCTTAAAATCTTCAACTAAGAGTTCTTGAGGTAAAAAAATTCTAATTTGAAGTGGTTGCAGTGTTTCCAAGAGTGGAATTTGATTTTCCGCGATCCTACTTTGGCACGCTAACCGCCAGCTTTCATTGATCTCTGTTTGAGTTAAAAGGGCCTTCTCTGAATCTGTAGGAGGATTTAAATATTTATTTCCTTTTTGAACCATAATTTTACACTTACCGCACGTTCCAAGGCCACCACATAGTGATCTAACACGGATACCGGAATTAATCAACAATTGGTAAAGATTCTCGTCCCTTGAGCAGAATAGTCTTCTTGAGATCGGTTCAAAATCAATTGTTATTTTAAAATTATTATTATTCATGGATTATACTCCCATATATCAAATAAAGAAATAAAGATTAAGCATCAAAAATGACACTAAAATGACTTTTAACGGTTATTTTTTGTTAGTAAGGTTAATCATTAAAATATAAAAAGTTTAATTAATAAATCGGTTTAATTTATTGTAAGAAATAAGAATAATTTCACTCTAATCTTATTAACAATTCAATTTAAATTAAAAAACAACGAGTTAGTTTTAAAATGGAGAGAAATGAAATGTTGGCTCAAGAAGCTGTAAGATACTTAAGCTTAGCTCAGAGGTTTGAAAAAGAAGGTCATATAGAGAAGGCTATAGAGCATTACGGAGTTGCTGCGGACTATCTTAAAAGTAGCGGGTACTTGATGCAACGAATTGATGAGATTTATTCCCGAATTGAAGAATTAAAAGAATTCGTTAAGCAAGAGATTTTCTACCGCCAAGAGCATTCCAGAGCTCAAGTTGAGCAAATACAAGAACAAGCGTTTTCTTTATTAGATGGAGCTCAAAAATTAGAATCTGATGGATTTCTTGAAGACGCTATTGGTCAATATATGTCAGCAATTAAATTATTGGTTCAATCAGGGTGGACTGAAACTCAATTAGAGAATTTAAAGAGTAAAATAACCAATCTTGCGGGAAAATTGGAGCGAAAAAAAATAATTCAAACGCAAAAAGAAATTGAATCTCAACAACTAGAAACTGAGCCTCAGGTTGTTGGTGCGTTTGGCAAAAAGAAAATAGCTTCTAAGGCAGAAGAACTAAAAAGATATAGAGAAGAGAAACAACGAGAAGAACAAATTGAAACCGATGCTTTTGCGTTTATTGACAATGCAAAGTTTTTCGAAAAAGACAATAATTTTGATAAAGCGATAGAGAATTACGAAAAAGCTATTGAACTATTAAACTTAATAGGGTGGCAAACCCAGACACAAAATATAGCGCTAATAGTTCAAAAATTAAGAAAAGACAAAAAAGAATTTGAAATAATTAAGACACAGAAGCCTTTAGAACGAAAATTTATAAAAAGAGAAGTAGAAATTAAAGGATTCGATGAATTAGAACTCGAAGAATTTAAAAAGGACGAAGAAAAGATTCAAAAAGAAGCGTTCAACCTAATAGATATTGGAAAAAAGCTGGAGCGAGAAAAAAAATACGATAAAGCTATAACCAAGTACGAAAAGGCAATAGAATTACTTAAATCCATAGAATGGGATTCTTATATTCAACCTATCGTTAATTTTATCAAAAATATAGAAGAGAAGCAAAAATATGAGGAAAGAACTGAAAGCCAGAAACAAAAACGAGAAATCGATTTAAAAAGTCTCCAAGACAAAATCTTCTTAAAAGAAAGAGAAGAGATTGTACAAACAGCAAAAGAGATAGAGCAAAAAAGATTACAATTTGAACAAAAAAGAAGAAAAGAAACTAGAAAAGAGAACGAATTTTTTACGACTTTAGATAACGCCGATAAGATTTTAAAGGAAAATAACGATTTTAATAAAGCTATTGTAGAATATCAAAAAGCGTTAGAACTTTTAAGAGGTTTAGGAGCGGGTTGGGAATCGTATGCGGGAACGATTAAGTCTACAATATCTAGTATAAACACATTAAAAGAAACTCAGATAGAAAAAGAATTGGAACAACAAAAGAAATTAGAGCGACGAAGTAAAGATGATTTAGAATTCCAACAACAAATTTCAATAGAATTAGCGAAGGAACGAGAGAGAATTAATCAAAGGGAAATTGCGTTAGAATTAAAAAGGGACGAAATAGAATATAGAGAACAACGTAAAGACGCTGCGTTTAAGGCTTTAGAAGAAGCAGAAGAATACATAAATCAATCTAATTTAGATAACGCGATATTAGCTTATCAAACTGCTGGGAATATTTTTGCTGGCATCCAATGGAACGAAGAATTACATTTAATTGAAGATTCCATAAGAAATCTTGAAAGTAGGAAAAGAGAGCAATCTTTAATGAAGCAAAAGGATTTACAGAGATCTATTGACAGATATAAAGCAGAGCAATCGTTTCAGGAACAGATATCCAAGCAATTACAAGAAGAGCGTGATAGTTTAAGTAAAAAACAGATAAAGTTAAGGGAACGAGATGCAGAATTAGAACATCGAGAAAGGAGAAAAGAAGAAGCTTTTAAAGTATTAGGCGAAGCACAGAAGATATTGGAAAAAGAAAATTACGAAAAGGTTATAGAATTATACCAATTAGCAACAAACATTTTTGCGGAAATTCAATGGTATGATGAAGTTGAAAATATTGGAAATGCGATTGTTGAGATAGAAAATAAAAAGCGTGAGACTGGAATTAAAAAACAAAGGGATATGTTAGCTTTCATTAAAAAAGAAAGAGAGGATAGAGCGTTTCAAGATATTACAATTAAAGAAATGAAAGTTCAAAGAGAAAAGTTAAAACAAAAAGAAATTACTTTAAGAGAACGCGAAAAAGAAGTCATATTTAGAGAAAAACGAAAAGAAGAAGCCTTCAAAATACTAGAAGAAGCGCAAAATTTTCTTTCTTTAGGGGAGTTTGATATGGCAATTGAAAGTTATAGAAATGTAAGCGAGATCTTTGCTCAAATTCAATGGGTAGAAGAACTACCGTTGATTAGACAAGCTATTAGCGACATAGAAATAAAAAAGAAAGAGAAAGAGCTATGGAAACAAAAAGCGTTTCAAGAAGCGATCAAAAAAGAAACTGCCCACAGCCAATTTCTTGACCACATTAAACGTCAACGAGAAATAGAAAAAATTAAAATACAAAAAGAGAAGGAATTATTTGTAGAAAAGAAGGAGTTAATTGCAGAAACCATCGAAAAAGAGAAAGAGGCATTCAGAATTATTGACGAAGCTGATTTTTTACTAAGACAAGAAAGCTTTGACGAAGCTTTACAATCTTATCATAACGCTCTTAGCATATTAAATGATATTGGATGGACAGGAGGTTATATG
>Ga0209976_10002246_pt1 | contig 11023 bp, 5 predicted proteins | sample SumtaG_FD_182806 | JGI IMG/M metagenome (GOLD analysis project Ga0209976, IMG submission 182806) | Deep subsurface microbial communities from Indian Ocean to uncover new lineages of life (NeLLi) - Sumatra_00157 metaG (SPAdes) (version 2) | ecosystem: Environmental > Aquatic > Marine > Oceanic >... | reverse complement strand
AAACCAATTCCCTGTAATTTATAAAATTAGCGCAGATGAATACATGGATGGGGGCACTGTTCTTGAAGATGCTCAAATTATGGCAAAACGAGCAGAGCAAGCGGGAGCGTCTGTAATACATACATGGGCAGGATGGCATGAATCACCAAAACCTATGTTACCAATGTCAGTCCCTAGAGGCGCATTTGTATATCTAGCAGAAGCAATGAAAAAGATAATAAATGTTCCAGTTATGACTGGTGGAAGAATCAACGATCCTCGATTAGCTAATGATATTATAAGAGATGGAAGAGCAGACTTAGTACATTTTGGTAGACCATTTTTAGCCGATCCCCATTTCCCTAAAAAAGCCATGAAAGGGGACTTTGACGATATTAATATGTGTATAGCATGTAGTCGCTGCTTTGATGCCATGACTACTAGAGGCCCTGTTGTATGTTCTGTAAACGCAGGATTGGGTCAAGAGGGAAAACCATTAGAGAAAGCTGAAAAGTCGAAAAAGATTCTCATAATTGGTGGTGGTCCCGCTGGGATGGAAGCTGCAAGAATAGCAACATTAAGAGGGCATAAAGTAACTATTTGGGAAAAAAATGATCGTCTTGGAGGAAATTTAATCACAGCTTCCCTGGCCCCTCATAAAGAGGAGACCAATTGCTTAAGGGAATACTTAACAAAACAAATGAAGAAATTAAATGTCAATATTCAGCTTAATAAAGAAGCAACGGTTGATTCTATTTTGAAGGAAAGTGCTGCTGAAGTTATCTTAGCTACCGGTGCAAAACAAATAATCCCAGATATACCCGGTATTAAAGCAAATAATGTAGTCATGGCGCTTGACGTGTTAAAGGGAATTTCAACTACTAGTAACGATGTCGTAGTAATAGGAGGAGGATTAATAGGTTGCGAAACTTCAGAGTTCCTAAGGTCACAGGGAAAAGATGTTAAAATTATTGAGATGTTACCAAAAATTGCTCGAAACATTGGTCCCTCAACCAGATGGTCAGTTACTATGAGAATTGCCAGATGGGGCATTAAACAATACACTTCTTCAAAAGTCATTAGAATTACAGATGACGGAGTAGAAATTGAAAGAGAGGGGAACTCTGAAATAGTTAACGCAGATACAGTTGTGATTGCTACGGGTATGGAACCTTATAACCAATTGCTAAACACATTAAAAGAGAAACTCCCAAATATACAGGTGATAGGGGATTGTTCACAAGCTCGAAGAATGTTAGAAGCAATTCATGAGGGGTATGCCATAGGCAAAAAACTCTAAATCTTTTAACAAACTTTCAGTTTAGCTTTAATAATTATTTTTTATATTTTTTTGTTCTTTCTATGTCTATTTAACTGAAACAATAACTTTCATTCTTACTTATATAAAAACCATCATTTTAAAAATCAATCTATGTTCGTTATAATATCTCGAACAAAAATGGAAACTGGTGTCAATATTTGTTGAAAGATTATTCAAAACAATGGAAAAGATTATAAAGATTCAATAATTACTTCATAAAATTACGGTAGTAAAGCTTTTTTTTTTGAAAGTTAAGGATTTGATTTTATGGAAGGAGCAAAAGGTAGAATAACAACAAAAAAATCAGGAAATGGGGGGTATAAAAGTGCTTGGATCTATATTCCCAGTAAGATATATAAAAGTGAAGTTTTTCCATTCTCGGATGACGAAGAAGTCATTATAGATATAGATGAAGGGTCCTTAATAATAAGCAAAAATGATGAACGTTCGAGAATAGTAAGGGATTTTGGTATTGAAAATGCTACACTTCCTAAATTATTAGAAATCAAAGCAAGAACTAACAAAAAACAACCTTTTCTTTACTTCAAAGATGAGTGCTATTCCTATCAGGAAATTAACAAGATTGCAAATAGATATGCTCATGGGATTTTGAACTTAATAAACCATCTAGATTTAAAATCACCCAAAATTTCGTTGATTATGGTTAATTGTTCTGAATTTATTTTTACTTGGTTTGGAATAGCTAAAGCTGGATGTGTGTTTGTACCTATTGATAAATTTTTGAGTTATGAAATACTAGAACATGTATTAATTGACAGTGATACCGAAATTTTAATAATTGATCATAAATTTCTGGAAAAATTCGCGAAAATAAGTAAAAATTTACCAATGCTCAAGAAAGTACTTATACGGAATGCTCCAGTTGATTTTAATTTTGAAAATATCTATGCCAATTTTAACTCAATAGTCACATCAAACTCCGAAAATCCCAATATTAGTGTAAGTTATGAAGATCCTACTGAAATTCTATATTCTGAAGGAGTTACTGGAAGACCAAAGGGAGTCATGTTTAAAAATATTGTTTTAGCCGGAATAGCATTAGGATATGAATTAGGAGATATAGGCTTAGATAAGGTATCTAAAATCTATTGCCCTATGTCTCTATCTAGTAGCTCTGCGCAGTTTTTTGTTGTTATGCCTTCAATTTTTTATGATAAATCACTTATAATTACTGAGGATTTTAATGCATCAACATTCTGGGAAGAAGTGAGAAAATTTGAACCGTCGTGTTTTTGTTATTTCGGTAGTCATCTGACAAGACTACTGTACCAGAGACCAAACGTCAATGATCGATTTCATTCCATCAAGTTTGCTTATGGTTTTGGCGCGGGAACGGATTTATGGAAAGCTATTGAAGATAGATTTAGGATCCAATTATATGAGTGTTGGTCTCATACTGAAGGAATTGGGGTGACTATCAATAAATTAGGTTCTCAAGGTGGGAAAATAGGGTCAATTGGAACAGCATTAGATTTCATAGAATTAAAAATCGTCGATTTTAAGGGAAAAAAACTACCTTCAGGGACAAATAACGTCGGAGAAATAGTAGTAAGAAGAAAATCTGGACGGGTTTTTGAATATTACAAACAACCAATAAAAACTGATGTAAAAGTAGGTAAAAATAATTGGGTTTATTCTGGTGATTATGGTTACATGGATGATGAAGGATATATTTATTATAAGGGGAAAAGAAAGGAGATTATATCCAAAGGGAATGAATTGATTTTTACAAGGGATATTGAGCGAGTGGCAAATTCACATCCATATATCATTGAATCATCAGTAATACCTGTTAGAAATGGTGAGAATTCTAATACTGATCTTAAAATCATCGCTGTAAAAGTGAAAAATCAATCAATAACTTATGAAGAGCTAAGTGAATATTTATTTCGTAATCTCGCTTATTTCCATGTGCCACGATACATTGAATTTATAGAAGAATCACCTAGAAATTCAAAAATTAATATCTTAAATGAAATCTCTAAACTGACAAATGACAATTCTAATAATAATATATGGGATAATCAAATTAAAGATTTCTTAAAAGTTAAAACTTTACGAACGTAAAATTCTGAAAAAAACGGTCTAAAATGAAAAGAATTTATATTTTAAAATTAATTTAACAAGTTAATTTTAGGTTTTAAATACTATAACTATATGTGGTTTTACTAAATGGGAACTGAAGGTCAAACTGAAATTAACTATCCTAATGAAAAAGGACATATAAAGATAGATTGGGGACGACAAGGTGGAATTATATTTGCGTATATAGTAATTCTCTTAGGTTATTATGGGATAATTGCTAATACAATGTTGTATGATATTTATGGACACTGGATCTCCTTTGTTGATATGGATAAAACAATCCTCTTTTGGACTTATACTACCTATTTAACCAACTTCTTCTTGCCTGCTTTATTATTGTTTGGTATTTGCTTTTTACTAACCTATAAAGAAGATATTCCTCAATATGGAATTAAAGCTTCAATTTGGGTAGTACCTATTCTCATCATAGAAGGATTCATCTTCTACGCACTAATGTTTGGTTTTTCGATGGAACCAATATATCTTAAATTTATGAGGATTGAAGGCTACCTAGACATAATAATTCTCTTTGCTTTAGCTATCTCGGGAGCAGTATGCGGAATGAAGCTTAAACAATATACAAATAAAAGAAAAAATATTTAATTCTTTTTTTTCAAATCTTAAATTTAAATCATATAATATACTATCAAACATCTTAATTTGTAGATAAGTACGTAATTCATACTTTCTTTGAGAAGATTTTAAATATACCCTACAATCAAATAAACTGCTTTTTTTGTTCTTTCAGAGCTATTTATGGTTTCAAAACCAAAACCACGATCATTAAAAATTCTTGAAGTTTTAAAAAAGTTAAAATAAAAATAAAAAAAAGTTGTTAAAAATTATTTTTGTTATTGTTTAAGATTATTTAAGTCTCTTCTTTCTCATTATTGCATATACAATACCAAGTGCGGAAACTGATGTAACGATCAATGTAAGCATTAATGGTGCTCCAGGAATTAATGGAAAGTCTTCTGTTAGGCCTACATAATCCAAGAAATGACTTGTAATGCCACCCCATAAGCCTGAAAGATATCCCTCTCTGTTTTCAACAAAGAACGTAGTCCAGTCTTTCCACATAGCCCATCCTTCTTTAGCTTCATATAAAAATATCACACCAAACTTTTCCTCTTGTTGTATTCTAGCGATTGTTGAATAATATTGTTTTTTGTCAAGTGGAGCTGAGGTTGCTATTCGATCAAAAGCTAAATCAACTTCAGCGTTAAAGTTAAATCCGTAGTTACCCCAATAATGCTGACTTGTGATTCCACCCCAACCTAATGTTCTCCATCTACCCCTATCAGGATCAACATAATGCCAAAAGGTATTTGTCTGAGGGGTATCATGAGGCATGTGTTCATCCATTATCCAACCATTACATGAAAAGAGACTATGGTCCCCGTCGAAAGTAGTCAAATGGCCGATGCGTACAGTATCCCAAATTATGGTTGTAACTTTATTTGTAATTCCAACCTCGTCTTTTAACGCTACGCCAATATCTTTAAGCGATGTTATAAGTACACTGGTTGCATCTTGATGAGCAGAATCCCAATAATAGTTAAATAGATATATCGGATTGGTATCAGCAATATTTTGCCACTTAGCATTATTAGTAGGATTGTCCGCAACGTCTGCCATACTTAAACCTCGATCAGCACACATTTTACTAAAGTTATAAAGATCGGGATCAGGCGAATAATCCAAATATGCCGGTCCAGAGATGTTGCTTTTAAATACTTCCCCTGATTCATCAGTTTCAGTCGTAAGCAGTATTTCTCGGGCATACGTTAAATTATAATCAGCAATACCTACACTCTCATTATAATATAAATTTGCGGTTCCTAATATACCACCATTTCGAACTGCGCGATCATTTAAAACGGTATGGATCATAAGATCGTAATTAAAAGCATAACTCATAGCTTTTCGCATTGCCAAAGGAACACCACCGGCACTAAAGTTACCTGATAGATCTCCATATTCCCCTTTCCGCCATTCATCACGAGCAGGCCATGCCCACCATGTTTCATTGATGGCATTAAGAACGATGTTTGTTTTGTATTCTGAAGCAGCAGCGTCTTCGTATCTAATATTTGGGTTAGCTTGTATAGCATTATAATCTAAAGGTTGAAACATTGAATCATATGAATAATCTATAGCATGTGTAAGTAAAGCGGTATTTTGAGCATCTTTACCTAATTCGCCAGCAGGGAACTTAACAATTTCTATTCTGTCAGCGTCAAAATAACCACCAGCTTCAAGATCGGTTTTATTCCAATAATTCTCATTTTTAATCATATGACCCCCTGGGGGTGTACCTGTTTCATCGTGCTCTACATATATGTAAGCTCCAGTACCAATCAAATGATCGATTAACGAAGGATTTGGGGCAGTTTGCACGTCGTTTTCATAGCCATAAATACCATGAATAGTGTAATCATCTTTATAAGAATGGTATGACAATTGTGGACCATTAACTGCAAACGCACCTATTCCACCACTGCTCCATGTATTATAGTGGATCTTGACAGTACCGCCTGATTGTTTGCTTTCGAGGATTTCTACATATTTTACTTGTGAATACCTATCATACGGAGCCGCATGTATAGCTGCTCCTACCCCAGAATCCCAGCCAGTATAAGGTGTTGGATTTCGGACAGTTCCATTTGATAAAATATTGACTCCAGGATATTCGACTAAAGATCGATTAGGCCCAAGATCATAGTAGGCATAATCTGTAACAGTTGGTGGTGTTGTGGGGGCTGATAATAATAATGGAGCATCGAATTCTGACATATTCCATGATGCTGTAAAGTATGGTTTCATATCGTCTACTATAATGGTACCCATATTATTCCCTTCATCCTCTTCCCATCTGTCCTGACCTGCGCCACCACCATCTACAGCAGCGCCTGTAAAATTCCCGTTAATAAGATAATTTCGATCGATGTTCCATTTATACGCTGTGGCGTTCCAATCTGAACCATCTGAAAACTTAACACCTTCTCGGAGCGTTATAGTAGCTGATTTATAACCACCTGTATTAGTGAAACCCAAGGTGTTATTTTCATCTGGTCGTTTTTCAAGTACCAAATTAGTAGCTAAGATACCTATGAATTCATCCTCTACAGGCGCATTTACACCAGCACTAAACCAAGCAGGCGACCCGAAGGGAACTTCACATATTTGCCATAGGTATTGTTCGGCTATTACACTGTACCAATCAGTAATCGATGGATCCCAATCTCCCACCAATGACGAAGTAGCTCTTCTAAAAACCCTTGTTTCGGCTTGAGCCACGGTAGTAATTGGAAGAAGTGGTAAGATTATTGATGAAAATAGTAGAAAGAAAGCTAGACTTTTTGTAGTTTTTCTCATATTTTTTCTTCCTTATCGTTGTTTTTTTTTAGATGCTTTTATTAAATTTTCTTCATAATAAAAGATATTTATGGTTACGACAATTAACTATTTAAACTTTTCAAAACTATTCGATTACGAACGTAAATATCTCGGATTAAATCGTAATTATTAAATATTGTGAATTTTTTTAAAAATCAATCTTCAGAAATAAGAAAAATTATTATTAATTAATAATTACAAAACGAGAAGAAAATTATAAAAGTAGTCAAAATTGAACTTCTTATTATTGAATTTTAGCATGTGAGAAAGGAGGAAAAAAAATGTCTCGTCAATCCCGAAATATGATAAAGTATATCGTTAAACGAATTTTACTAATGTTTCCTATCCTCATAGCAGTTTTGATATTTACCTGGATTTTATCTAATATGATGGAGTTAAATCCGGCTTTAAATAAAATCCCAGGGAATATTATAGACCGTGCAAGATACGAAGCGGAATTACGAAGATCTGGTTATTATGATCCGTGGTATGTAAAACTCGGTATATATCTTGGAAGGTTCTTCAGGGGGGATTGGGGTGAATCATTTGTGATTGCTGAAGGAACAAAAGTAATAAAGTTCATAGCAGAGATTTTTCCTAAAACAATCGAATTAATGATATTTTCGATCATAGTAGTTCCTATTATCGCTATTAAATTCGGGGTTACATCAGCAAGTCATAAGGATAAACCAAGAGATACGCTGATCCGAGGAGTGGCGATACTGGGAGCAGGGTTCCCAATTTTTTATATTGCCACCCTATTACAATTATTTATAGGTCTTACAATAAGAGATTTTACGCATGCTCAACTTTTTATTGAAGTAATATATCCTAATAATCCTAGTTTGGCAACTCCGATACCAATAGGAGGTGTTGGTACAGGATTTAGACTAATTGATAGTTTTTTATATAATTCTCAGATTTATTTGTGGGATACTATCACTCATTTAATTCTTCCCGTCATATGCATGATTTTTGTATCCTTATCTGGAATCACCCGACAGACTCGATCAAGCATGCTAAGTGTTTTAGATCAGGATTATATTAGGACTGCACGTGCAAAAGGTGTTGAGGAAACAGATGTCATTGGCAAACACGCTCTTCGGAATGCGATACTCCCTACCAGTCATCTTGTTATAGGAGGGACCGCGGGAGCGTTATTAGGATCCTTATTCGTAGAAGTTACCTTTAACTATACGGGTTTTGGATACAATATGTATATGGCTATAATATTAGGCGACTATTTAGTGATAAATGGGCTTCTTGTTTTTTCAACGATAGTTATCATTTCAGGAACTCTCATTGCAGATGTTGCATATACGATTATAGATCCAAGAATTATTTATTAAAAGAAAAAAGGAAGAAGTTGAAAAAAAATGGAACAACCTTATCTAGAAGAAACGGAAAGAAACCAATATCAAGCGGTTAATAAAAAAGGATTTTTTAGATATTTAAAATTCTATTTAATACCTGGATGGCGCGAACCAGAATTTTCTGTTATGGAATATGAAATTGGCAGAATTAAATCTAAAAGGAGATTATTTAGGCGCCTTCTTAAACCCTTAACAATTGCGGGAATGGTAATGATCTTATTCATTGCTGTTTTAGGCGTATATTCTCCTTGGTTAACTGTTTTTACTATAGAAAATTTAACACCACCTGATTTCCTTTTTGATACACCATACCTTACACCATCACCAGAGCATCCATTAGGTACTACAAAATATGGTTTTGATATTCTTGGAAGATTAATATGGGGGTCAAGAACTGCACTGACAGCAGCAGCTCTCCCAGTTATAATTGGTACCTTAGGAGGTCTTGCGGTGGGAACAATTTCTGCATATTTCGGGGGAAGAGTCGATGCCCTAATAATGCGTTTTTGTGATTTTTGGTTTGCTTTTCCGTCGTTAATTCTTGTTATTATTATAGCTCCTTTAATAGGAAATAGTTTATATAATATTCTAATACTATTCGGGCTTTTTGGTATACCCGGATCTACTCGATGGGTACGAGCGTTAGTATTACAAGTAAAACAAAATGTTTATGTCAGAGCAGCGATAACTAGTGGGGCTGAAAAATTTAAAGTAATGTTTAAACATGTATTACCAAATGCAATTTCTCCTATTATTATTGGTTTCTTTGGAGCAATGGGAGGAGCAGTTCTAGGTTTCGTAGGTATTGCATTCCTAGGATTAGGAGATGAAGCATTTGCAGATTGGGGTACAGATATTCAATATGGTAGAGGTGAATGGGGCGCTTACTATGCAGTCTGGTGGCCCGGGCTCTTCATCGCAATTACTGCCATTGGATTTATGTTAATAGGTGATGGTTTGAGGGACGCATTAGACCCTCGATTACATTTATAAATAAGAGGGGTTCAAAAATTATAGGAATAACAATTCTAGGAGTACCTAATTACGGATTTGCTTTAATTGAGGCTATGATCGCCTTTGTAGTATTATTTCTAGTTACATTTTTTATTATAAATTTTTCTCTTGAAGAAAAATATTTAAAAAGGGCGTATAGACTAAGTTCACTTATAACCAGCTCAATTATTTTGGGTATAATAATAGTTATTAGGCTTTTATTTGAAACCTTAGGGTCATGGATTTATATATTTAGGGCTTTAAATAATGATCTATTTTACTTTGCAATAATGATAACGATCTTTTTATTACTCCATAAAAAATTTTTGCGTAAATTTGGTTATTCAGATGAAGACAGACCTAAAATTTCCAGTTTCAATAAAATTATTAAAGCTCTTCTCGGATTAGTATGGTTTCTTGCAGTCATTTTTGTTTCAATTTATTTACTTAATATTAGATTGCGTGAACTTGCTTTTCCCGACTATCCTGATAAATTTGGTTTTGGGATAATGTGGAGCTTCATCATAGTTTTCGCTTGCATATTGATTACTTCTATAGTTAATAGAAGTTTATCAGATGAGAAAAGGATAGAAAAAAAAGTACTTAAAAGTGCCATGTATGGCGGAGGATTTATTGCATTTGGTATTTGGTTTATACAGTTATTAGTATTTGAAGTATATCTTAACAGATGGCTCAACATCCAAATTATCAAACAGGATCTTCGAGTATTAGTTATCTTTGTTTTGGGTATATATATTATTTCCTTTTTTAACTTACTGAAAGGCAAATTGTTGCCAGATTCGAATGAAAAAAGTTTAAAGAGAGTAAAAGAACTATTAGATTCAGAGATAATGAAGCAGTCTTCTAACCGCAATGCTAAGGAAACAGATATCCTAATAAAAGATCATGAATCTTCTTCCGATCTTGGTAGTGAAGATAAAGTTACTTATTATCCACAGGGGATTTCCCTTAAAACCTATGTATATCTTTTAAAGAAATTTAACTTATCTGACTCCTTAGATGATTATGATTTATCGAATAGTAAATTAAATACAAAAAATAATAAAATTTTGGTAGGATTATTATGGAGTATTCCGATTATAGTAATATTAATAGTTAGTATACTTTTTTCAAATCCTTTAACAGAAGTACTTTTTCTCAGCTGCATGTGTTCACTTTTCATGGTTGTTGGAGATCTCTCTCTTATCTTTTTGTTCAACAGGATTAATCCGGGAAACAAACGGATTTCAAAAATATTACTTCAACAAACTTTTCTTTTTGGTGGATTTGCAACATTTTGGATCTGGATGGGGCCATTCTTTGTTATTTACTTATATCTATTTACGATGATAACAAATGTTATCATTTTGAATATAACATTTACTATAATCTTTTCAATTGTAATGTTTTGGTTAGGTATTAGGATTATTTTATGGTATGCTACATCAATAAAAATGTGGGATGCGGCTACAAAAAAAGCGCCTTTTGTTAAAAAGAAAGCATTAAAAGTTAATTTGGTTTTGCTTATTTTTAATATCCCTCTTAGAATTGTTTTCTTCATACTATATTCAGGAGCAGGGATTTATTATTCTAGTATCTTACACACTTTTTGGGCAGGTGATTCTTGGCCAACACAATATGAGCTATTACTCCCAATTTTAGCAAATGAATTGATCATAGCAGCCATCAATATTATTATAGGTACAATTGTAGTTTTAAAAGTCTATAAAAGAAAATTGGGAGAATCTGTTAAATTTATGAGCTTGTCTCAAGTCGTAATATTTTTAGTTACTATATTTACGACCATTATAATGGGTTTATTCCAATCTCTTATTGCATCCTATAATTACAA
>Ga0209976_10002243_pt1 | contig 11032 bp, 11 predicted proteins | sample SumtaG_FD_182806 | JGI IMG/M metagenome (GOLD analysis project Ga0209976, IMG submission 182806) | Deep subsurface microbial communities from Indian Ocean to uncover new lineages of life (NeLLi) - Sumatra_00157 metaG (SPAdes) (version 2) | ecosystem: Environmental > Aquatic > Marine > Oceanic >... | reverse complement strand
AATTCAGAAAACGGAAAGGATGTGGCGGGATGTGATCGAAGTCATCTCGCGCTGAACCCTGTTTTCCAACAGAAACAATTTGAACTGTCCGATTTTCACCGAATTCTCCGGGTTCGGTGGGGATTTTGTGCACGTCGTCGGCTGAATTGATTCACTGATCCCCCCGATATGGCGGAGGGAATCTGGCTGTGTGCCGATCCCTTACGGGATCGTGAGTTTAAGGTTTGAAGTTTGGGATTTGGAGCATGATCTTATTCTGCGTTCTGTGTTCTGCATTCTTTTTCCAGACACGGGACACTAGATACAAGACATTTTGTGCCTTCGTTGACATACAGCTCCAATCCATCTATGTAGTTATTTACCCAACCCCTTTTCAATTTAAAAGCACACCTCAGAGGGTAATAGATCATGCTGCTTTCCGTCAAATACAACTTTCTTTTCGTACACATTGCCAAGACCGGAGGCACCAGCGTGCGGGCGGCATTAGCGCCTCTTCGGTGGAAAGACCCCCTTTACATCCCCCAATTCATAGCAAGCCGCTTGAGCCACCTCACGGGACACCGTATTGCAAGCAAACTTCCGCGGCATGCCAGGATCATCGCGGCCAAGGAAATGCTGCCCCAGGAGCTTTTTGACAAACTGTTCAAGTTCACATTCGTAAGAAACCCCTGGGACCTGCAGGTCAGTTCCTGGCACCACTTAAAAAGAGAAAGACCACACCTTGTTAAACACCTACCCGATTTTGAGTCCTTCCTGCGATGGAAGCTGGACCCGGACCGGCCCTACCAATACCATATAGACACATCAATAGAACTGCAGACAGACTATATCAAGGATCTGGACGGTACTATCCTTGTTGATTTCATCGGAAAATACGAAAATTTGCAGGAGGATTATGAGGAGGCCTGCCGGCGGATAGGGATCAAACCACCTTCTTTACCGCACAAAAGACAGGCTAAGGACCGTAAAGGTTACCACGGATACTACGATGACGACTTGGCGGCGCTGATAATGGAATATTTCAAAGAAGACATCAAAACCTTCGGCTACAGCTTTGACCAGACCAGCTGACCGGTGACAAACTGATGGACTCACCTCTTATCTCATTGTTTACCAGCGGCAACCAGGGCGGTATTATCCGCACAAATATCCGTCTGGCCAACGCGTTCTCGGCTGCGGGATACCGTGTACATCTGGTGCTGGAAAAAAAGAACTTTCCCTTTGAAAGTGAACTGAAACAGGGCGTTGATGTTAAACGGTTATTGACTTTCAACCACATCACCGGAGTCCCATTTCTGGCTCAATACATGAGGAAGTACTCACCGTCCGTCATCCTGACACCGGTTTTCCAACACACGGAACTCGCCGTGCGTACCAGGGAACTGATTAATTTCCCCGGCAAGATCTACGCTGTAGTTCATATTCCCTATAAAGCAGCTTGGGAACAAATCCCTCCTGCCAAACGGGCGTCCAGGATCAGCAGGATCAACAGATGTTACCCTAAAACAGACGGGATAATCGCCAACTCAAACGGCGTTGCGGCCGATTTTAGCGAACTGACCGGGATGGAACGATCAAGGATCACCACAATATACAATCCCGTGTACGACACGAACATGAAGGTTCTCGTGGATCAGCCCATTGATCATCCCTGGTTCAGACCAGATGAACCTCCGGTGATCCTGAGCGTCGGTAGACTTGAAAGAGCCAAGAACCTGTTCATGCTGTTCACGTCCTTTGAAAAGGTCCGCACCAGGATTAACTGTCGATTGGTCCTCATCGGCGACGGATCACTGAGATCTGAACTTGAGGCCTCAGCGAGCAATTCCCTCTACAGGGAAGATATCGCCTTTATCGGTTACCAGATCAATCCCTTCCCGTACATGAACCATGCCAGCATCTTGGCACTCTCTTCGTCCTGGGAAGGTTTCGGCATCGTCATCGTCGAGGCACTTGCTACGGGCACACCTGTTGTGGCCACCGATTGCCCTGGCGGCCCTGCTGAGATTTTAGGCAATGGCCTACCCGGTCGCCTGGTACCCATTGGCGACAGTGCTGCCATGGCCCAGGCTATTGAGGATCTCATCATATCTCCACCCCCGAGGGAGATCATGATAAAGGCTGCCGAAAGGTTCAGCGCCACCACGATAGCTGATCAGTATTTAAAGGTGTTCGGCCTCGCCAATCCCAGTAGCGGGGTTACAAGTAAAACGTGAACCCGCTGATTATGTGTAGATCTGAAGCCAGACCAATCGTTAAAAACAGTGCAGCCACAGGGTCCGGGGTATCAGTTCCCCCTTCGCCCATTAGCTAAATAACAAGAGATATTGATTCAATCTGAATCACAAAGGAGGCTGACATTGAGTTCCAGACTTGAACGTCTTCTCACGGGGAAAAAACCCCGTCTCATCTTTATTCATGTACCCAAGACTGGGGGAAGCAGTATCATGTACGGTCTTCGGAGACATTATCCTTTTTCCTGGTATAACGTCAGAGCGGCTGCCTCTCTTTTTGCCGCCAAAGCCATTAACAGGAGAATTGGCGACGACCTAGTCACTGATGAGCAGATTCAGAGAGTTCGAATCCCTCTTATTCACTACGCTGCTGGCCAGGAAAAAAAGTATATTTACGGCCATGTCTGGTATAATGAAACGTTTGAGATACTCCGTTCTCGAGGTTACCTGCTTATGACCTGTCTTCGCGAACCTGTAAGCCGCTTCTTCTCTCATTACCTCTGGAACAGATACAAATCTACAAGCCATGATAAAATTGACCTCACTTTTGAGCAGTTTCTCGAAGCGGAAACAACCCACACCTTGGGTTCCATTTTTGTACGCTATATGGGTGGTATCCGAGAAGATGGCGACTATACAAGTCAGTTGGCCATCGACAAGGCCATAGAGAATTTTTCATCTCTGGACATTGTTGGACACCTCGAGGACCTGGATGGATTCAGGACCCAGATTCGAGAAAAACTCGATATCAAACTGAAGTTGGGACACGAAAAACCGTCACCCGCACCCACCGAGGAAGCGAAAAAGATCAAGGAATCGCAACAATTCCGTAAAGCGGTAGAAGAATTGTGTCGGCCTGACCTTGAGTTTTATCATCGTATACGGAAGGTCCAGATTTGATAGCATCGGCAACTCCCAAGCGCATGGCAGTCTTTCTGGCTACATCAGGGCACAGCGGTGTGGACCGCGTTATGAAAAACCTCCTCCCATCCATCGCTTCCCGGGGGATTAAGGTTGATCTGCTTCACGTTAAAAAACATGGTCCATATCTCGATAACACATCAGGAAACCTGAGGAAAGTGGAGCTGGGATCCTCCCACGCTATTACAAGCCTGGTACCCCTGGTGCAATATCTGAAGAAAGAAAAACCTGATGTCCTTTTGTCGGACAAATATAGAGTCAATCGGATCGCGCTGCTGGCCTTGAAGATCTCGCGTGTTCCGGTGGATGTTTTCGTGAGACTGGGTACAACGGTTTCCATTGACCTGGAGAGCCGAAAGCCTCATGAATGTTGGATAGAAAGGCGGTCCATCAGTCTTCTTTACCCTTGGGCAAAGGCAGTCCTCACTCCTTCTGAAGCAGCTGCCCAGGACCTTTCCGACTACACGAGATTATCAAGGGATCGGATAGTCGTTGTTCGCAGCCCTGTAGCCACGCCCGAACTTTATGAAAAAGCCAGCTCCCCTGTTAATCATCCTTGGTTTTCAAACAAAACCGTTCCAGTCATCGTAGGAGTCGGCGAACTTTCCGGAAGAAAGGATTTCGAAACGCTGATCAAAGCTTTCGCAATCCTCAGAAAACACCGCCCGTCCAAACTGGTAATTATCGGCAAAGGCCGCCGTAAGGGAGCGCTGGATACATTGGTTGCCGAACTGGGAATGGAAAAGGATATTTTTTTCCCAGGATTCCTTCAGAATCCCTATGCCTACATGGCAAAAGCGGATTTGTATGTGCACTCTTCCCGCTGGGAAGGGGCACCGGTGGCACTCATTGAAGCTGTTACGCTGGGAATCCCTGTGGTCTCAACAGACTGCCTAAGTGGTCCCCGGGAGATCCTTCAGGACGGTTTGTTTGGAAAACTGGTTCCTGTAGCAGATGTCGAAGCAATGTGCCAAGCTATGTCCGCGACTCTTGAGGACCCCCCAGACCCGGCGCATACGGTTCTGGCAGCCAGACCCTACACACTGGAATCAGCTACCGACAATCACATAGACATCCTGGGTCTGAACCCGGATTAGCGTAACTGAAAAATTAGAGGGAATAAGCATGAACCAGAGAAGTAAACGCATAGCGATCTTTGTCTCTTTTTCGGGCCAAGGCGGGGTAGAGCGCGCCATGGCCCTTCTGGCGGAAGGCATGTTAGACGCCGGAGTTATCGTCGACTTGGTTCTGCCAAAAGTAACTGGCGAACATGTGCGCTCAATTCCTGCCGGAGTGAACGTCATCAAGCTGGAAACCGGCCACACATTTTCGGCACTTTGGCCACTCGCCCGCTACCTAAAAAGGGAGCGTCCGGATGCGCTCCTCGCATCGAAACACCGTGCCATCGTGACGGCAGTGCTCGCAAGCCGCTTGGCCGGTTATACGGGTGTTGTGGCAGGAAACATCCAGACCACCATATCAGCCGGGCTGGCCGACAGCAACTTTATGAAAAGAAGCCTGTACTTCGGAATGATGCGTTTTTTCTACAAGTGGGCCGATTTTATTGTGGCTGTGTCAAAAGGGGTTGCAGATGATATCGTCCAGATAACCGGGCTCCCCCCGGAAAAAGTAAAGGTGATCTATAACCCTGTTGTAACATCGGATATTGCTGAGCGGGCCGCTGAACCGATAGAAGAACCCTGGCTGTCCGATGGTGACGTCCCCATCATCCTTGGTATTGGCAGGCTGACAAAGCAAAAGGACTTCCACACTCTGGTAAGGGCTTTCGCCATTGTCCGAAGAACTCGTCCATGTAGGTTAGTTATCCTGGGAGACGGTGGAGATCTTAACAGCCTGCGTTCCCTCGCACTGGAGGGGGGATTTGGGGAGGATGTGGATTTTCCCGGCTTTCAGAAAAACCCCTTCGCATGGCTCTCCAGGTCCAGCCTGTTTGTTCTCTCGTCCAGATGGGAGGGGTTCGGCATTGTAATCGTAGAGGCCCTGGCCCTGGGAATACCAGTGGTGTCCACTGACTGTCCCAACGGACCGAGAGAAATCCTCAAAAACGGTCAATACGGCCCTCTAGTCCCGGTGGAAGATCCCGACGCCCTCGCTGAGGCGATGATCCGAACTCTGGACAACCCATTACCTTCAGAAGAACTGAAAACAGCATCGGGAGATTATACTTCAGAAAAGATCAGCCAGGATTATTTGTGCACCCTTCTATTTTGAACTACCTTTGAATTCATTCATGGGATCCAAGAAATCAGCTGCACCGCCTGAGGCTTCCAGGACTGTTTCCCCGAACCACTCACGCCACCCTTTTTAACCTGCATTGCGACAGGTCAGTTCAGGAAACTTTAACCTCTCGATTTCCACGTTTCCTTACCAGCCTTGCAGCGGCCCCTTTTAATGCTGACCACCCTTCTGGTGAGCTGGGATTTCGCAAAACATTTTTCAGACCATAGATGAACAGGGACACCATCCGTGAACCGTCGCGGAATTTCATTGCGGGGTTAGGAATGACCTGGAATGGGAGCTCCCCCAATCCTCTTCTGTTCCAAGCTTCTCGAAGGGCTATTTTCTTATTCGGGGCATACTTCTCCCTATGCAAACTGGTTGTATTTTCCCCATGACGTGTGTAACGATAAAGGACGTTTGGAAGGTTTGCGATCCTGCCAATTTCAGTCAACCGCAGGATCATTTCGTGGTCACCACCCTGTAAAAAATCTTCTCTGTATCCTCCGATACTGGCGATAGCCTCGGTACGTACGACCATGGTTCCGTGAGGAAGCTGTAGACCAAATCCGTTAATATGCCTGAGATCGATATCCTCGTGGATTAAGGGAACTCGCCACAGTCTGATAAAATGACCCTTCTGGTCCACAACCAGCATCTGACTGCCTACAGCGACAATATTTGCATGGTTCCTCAGGTACCTGATCTGTTTCTCCAGACGATCCGGGTAACTCCAGTCATCAGCGTCCTGACGTGCTATAAATCGCCCCCTGGCAAGTGAAATGGCCCGGTTCGATGTCCCAGGTATACCCACGTTACTTTTATTCCTGAAAATATGGATCCGTCTATCCCTTTCAGTTAGCTTCTTTATAGCCGTCCAGGTATCATCTGTGGAACCGTCATCTATAATGATCAATTCAAGGTTTCTTAAAGTCTGCCGAAGGATACTATCTGCGGCCCTTACGACAAACTCGGCCCCGTTATAAACAGGCATCAACACACTGACTTCTGGTCTCATAATTTCCCTTTTCTCACAGAGGTGTTCAGACTCACTATGGTCCTGAGTTTCTCCACACCGAATAAAACGGCAGGCTTAATCCCTGATCCAGCTTTCCAACTAAAGTCCTTGGTATCCATCTCTTCTGATTTGAACCGCCTGGGTGGGGCAATTACCGTCTTTGCCTGTTGCTGTTCAACCAGACACCCCACCAGAGAAAGCACTGTTGACTATAATATTGTTGCAACATTAGGTCATAATAGGCTAAACATCGCCCATCGGTATCCCTTTTATAATGACTTCCATAACAATCATCTCGCGATCGAAATCACTTTTTCGCGAACTCAGTGCAGATCGTTACTAAAAACAAACAGCCTCAATTAGCCATAGGTAGGTTTGAGAAGATCCAAAGCGGACTTACAATAATTCAGGGACAAAGATTCATTGTTGGCAGAGTTTTGGTACTTTGGGGAGTACCCCCACCAGATAGGAACGCGAAAATTGTTTCTAGAGGGATCCGGTAAACTATTCGGGAGGCATCCTACCTGAAATCTTTGTAGGTGAACCTGTCCTGAGGCAATCACACCCGCCGGAATTGATTACAAAACGGTGCACACTCCTTGTTTTAAGAGAGGATTCAGATCACATTCTTTTCACCGATCATTTTGAAATCCCCTCAAATTACATCACACGGTACCTGTATTTATCAAGGACAGCAATGACTAGTCTGTTATAAGATTTTCCAAAAAAGGGCTGTCTGGTCCTCTACAAGTTCTTATAAGAGCAGGTTGCGTTTTCGATATCTCCGTTTCCTTACCAGCCTTGCGGTGGACCCTTTGAACGCTAACCATCCTTCAGGTGAACCGGGTTTTCGCAGAACATTTTTAAGGCCATAGATGAACAAACCCACCATTCGCGATCCTCCCTCGCGAAACCTTAAGGATGGGTTTGGAATTGTCTTAAAGGCAGGAGTACCAATTCCCCGTCTATCCCATGCCTGAAACGTTGCTTTATGTTTGTAACGGTACCACATGTCCTTTTTCAACCTGCTGATGTTCTCCCCGTGTTTCGTATGGCGTACAAGAACATCAGGAAGATTCTCCACCTTTCCCACCTCAGCAAGCCTTAACAGGAGATCGAAATCGTCCGAAAAAGGAAACTCCTCTCTGTAGCCCTCTACCAGCCTCATGGTGTCAGCGCGCGTCATAAGGGTCGGATGGGGAAGTTGCAGACCAAATCCGTTGATGTGCCTGAAATCTATGTCGGCATGGCTTAAAGGCACCTTCCACAGACGTATCGGCAGACCGTCAGAATTGACCATCATCATTTGGCTACCTAGAGCGACGCATTCCGGATTCTTTTCAAGAAACCTGACCTGTCTATCAAGACGATCAGGGTAACTCCAGTCATCAGCATCCTGGATAGCAATAAATTCGGCTGATGCAAGTTTCAGAGCAAGGTTTCCAGTTTTAGGCAGACCCATATTCTTCATGTTCCTGTGGAGTTTAATCCTTTGATCTTTATTGGCCAAGTCTCTCAGAATAGCCCACGATTCATCTGTTGATCCATCATCTATTGTAATGAGTTCAAAATTTTTGAAGGTCTGGTTAAGAATACTATGTACAGAAGATTCAATGAACCGGGCTGCATTATAAACTTTCAAAATGACGCTGATTTTGGGTTTTTGTTCCATGATTATATCCTTATTCAAAAAAATCCACCCTGACGGTCACACTGGATGCCTAAAAAAACCATATCGGGAGATAAGAAAACCATCTCTAATGGGCGCGAAAGCTAATTCAAATACTAATCTCGTTACGGATCAGACATATCTGAAATGCAGATCCTCCAAAAAACCCCTATCCAGAATTTCGATCCTGCCTAGAAATTATTGATATTTTCATCTTTCTCCATTTCAAGTATCATTTATCCATGAATAAATATCTGGAACTACTGATTGCCGAGGGCACCCATGATACTAACAACGATCACGGTTCTGTTTCTTCCTCTGTGACTCCGATCCCGAATCGATTCACTGCATTTTGCCCCTGTCAAGACAAAGGAAAGAACAGCTGTAATAATCATTACCCCTTCCCCGGTTTTCCAGCCTTGTCTCCGAGAAAGTCCTTTATGGCTCTATAGTTCCGCTCGGAAGCACCTATGGCACTCCCTGAAACAGTCTTCCCAGCCTTACCTCCCTGCCTGCGGAGATCTTCATTTTGGGAAATACCTTCAATGATGATACCAAATCATCTGTCGTCCGGACAACTTGACAAGCATTTCCTTCCGTTATAGAAATTGTTATCTCCCTGAAATTATGTGTGTGGGGACCGGAAAGGACCGGAACCCCGTGCATGGCCGGTTCCAAAAGGTTGTGTCCACCAACAAGTACAAGGCTCCCCTCCATGAAGGCCATATCAGGCAGGGGATAGTAACTGTCGAGGACACCCGTGGCATCCACGAAAAGAGGGTACCCTTCCACGGCTTCGCTTTTAAGGATATTTGAATACCTCGTGAAGTGAACATTCTAAAAACCTTTCGGCCGACCTGCCCCGCCAGCCAGCAGCCTCTTGCGGCTTACAGCTGCTAGTTCCTGGTTCCTTTCAATGTATCCTACTTGATTTTCAAAACGGTAGGTGTAACTCCATTCATCGTCATCCTGACATATCTTGGAAGCCCTGTTTCTTCTCATTCTTCTCAAAGTGATCCTTTGATCCTTTCGGACATGCTCTTCCAAGTGTAGTCATGTTTCATCGGCCTAGCCAACACCCACAATAATGACCGCAACAGATTAATTCAAAGTGGTACGCAAAAAAGATCAGATAGATCTGACATAGACGTCTCCGAAAAGAGTCCTGGTCAAAGATCTCAACCATTCCTGATATAGTTTATATTTTCCCATTTCTCCAGTGAAAATACCATTAATTCACCAATGGAGTAGTTGAACTCAACAGGACCCAAGCTGTTTAAATGATCTAGGCTGGACAGGGTCGGTGTAAGATATTCGGGAGTGAATTCCAGGGAAAGAAGACGGACCGGTTTTGACAGGCCAGAGATAACCCTGTCTTCAAGACCTTCGACATCAATTTTTATAAAATCAGGATTTCCGTAAAGTTCGATCATCCTGTCCAGTGTTGTTACTTTTACATTCTCTTTCCTCTCCCAATTACATTTAGAGAAGCGCCCGCTTTTCTTCACTGCTTCAATCCATTTCGGTGACATGGAGGAGAGAGTATGAGCATTACTGATAAATATCTCTGACTCCCCCTCCTCCGCATCCAAAACTGTCTTTATCAGAGTAACTTTATCATCTCGTCCGAAAAAGGAATTTAATATTTCGTAGCAATAAGTCTGGGGTTCAACTGCGATCACCCAAGTTCCCATCCTTGAAAAGATCTTCGTTCTGTTTCCAAGATTGGCGCCAATGTCGAAGATAAGACCTGAGGCTGGAATCAGAGATGAGTAAAAAGCCAGTCTTTTTTCGTCCTCTGGTATCCACTTCTGTAATTTACGGCGCTCCTTTCGCCTACGAAAAATCTGGCCCAGACTGTTACTTTTAAAAGATTTTTTTAATTTTTTTCCTATGTGACTTCCCATATTTGTTGTCACTTGAATGGGCGATATAATAATATTTCTTTCATCCTTCAGGTATGAACTCACCGGAATCTATTTCATCTAACTTGAGCCAGGTAGTGGGAGCAATAAAATAGTGTCATTAATTTTCATTATTCACCCCCATCTTGAAAACGAAGAGTTATCTTTTTTTGGTGATTATCCTGGTTCATCAACCTCTTGCCCTCTATCACTGAAAAGAATATTTCAAAGTTACCGAGGAAATTTCTCAAATAATCTATCGCAGTTCTGTAGAATTCTCTAGGAAGTGAAACAAAACGGTGGCAAATACTTTTTACTATGCCCCCACCGTCAAACCTAGAGATTTACGCTCTGGCAATAATTGAACCAGTCCGCTCGTAATGCGGACAACGATCATGGCTCTGTCTCCTCCCCATAACTCATAAAATAGATGACATCAGCACAGCGATCCTATCATGAGCAATAAAAGAGCAACCGAAATTAACACTACCCATGCCCCGATTAGTCGGCCTTGTTTTCAAGAAAGGCCCTTATGGCTCTGCAATTCCGCTCGGAAGCACCTCTGGCACTGCATGAAACAAGATTCGCAGCCTGACCTTCCTGCCTGCGGAAATCCCCATTATGGAGGAATTTCCCTAGAGTTGAGATGAAATCACTCCTCGTGCGAACAACGCTACAGGCTTTTCCTTCCGTCAGGGTGAGGGTGATTTCCTTGAAGTTGTGCGTGTAGGGACCGGTAAGGACCGGAACGCCGTGCATAGCCGGCTCCAAAAGGTTGTGGCCTCCCACCGGAACAAGGCTTCCTCCGACGAAGGCTACATCGGCCATGGCGTAGAATCCGTCCAACACCCCCATGGCATCGACGAGCAGGATATCGCCCTCAGCCGCCTTTCCCTGAACGATATCTGTATATCTGGTGAAGGGTAAATCCCATTTTTTCAGGAGTTCAGCCACATCGTCGAACCGTTCCGGGTGGCGGGGAACCAGAGCGAGGAGAATATCCTCACTTTCCACTCCCCTCACCGAATCCAGGATGATTTCCTCCTCG
>Ga0209976_10002242_pt1 | contig 11035 bp, 16 predicted proteins | sample SumtaG_FD_182806 | JGI IMG/M metagenome (GOLD analysis project Ga0209976, IMG submission 182806) | Deep subsurface microbial communities from Indian Ocean to uncover new lineages of life (NeLLi) - Sumatra_00157 metaG (SPAdes) (version 2) | ecosystem: Environmental > Aquatic > Marine > Oceanic >... | reverse complement strand
AAGGATTGTTATGTAGTGACGTCCTAGCCCAACTTTGAAAGGCTTTTACCGCCTTACCTGTTGCTGCTGTGTCAATACATTCATAGGTGGGAATACTACCTTGTTTTTCGTGCTCTTTAGTAATCTTAAAGCGACACAATTTAGACGCCTCCATTACCTTTGTAATGGCATCTACCCCAACTAAGTCAACTTCATTGTGCATAACATTTCGTTTTACGGTTACCCGTAAAGTTACGAACGCTTCTTGAACCGTGCGTCTTGGCGTTTCGCCTCCTTTGTTGGTCGGTCAATATAATTGACTTCCAAAAGCATAACCGTATCCACAATCGGAATAGGTGCGCCCGCTGCAATCTCTATATATGACTTAGGCCAGTTCACCCGTTGACGTGTAAAGCTTGTAGGTGCGTAGTTCTGAATAGTAACTGCGTTCTCTTGGTCAATTAATGTAGGTACAGGCTTTTGCCAAACAAAGTTTTCACCGTTGTAAGCTTGCAGGGTTAAGAAAATAAACCGCAAAAGGGCAAAAGTTGCAACGGGGTTTTCACTAACCATGCTAATTGGAACCATGTCTTCAGTAAAGACATTAATCCCCATCAACTTAACGTTACGTAGGTTCTGTTGGTCTTCAAATTGAATTTTAAACTTTGTTGTATTGGCGGGAATTATTATCTCAATCAGTTCTGTATTGAATTCCCTTCGTAGTAATGATATACTATGCTCTTTTTTCATTTCGTTTTTTTTTGTCGTACAGGGGAAACCGCCCCACGTTTGTCTTAGTGTAATGAAAGGGCGGGCTATGGCAACCCGCCCCCCGTATTTTTTACTGGAACTTACTTGCGTTCTGCGCCAACATACCACGGAAATACAACGCTAATTGAGTTGCCGTAATTGTTAACACGTCACCATCTTGCGAAGTCCATGCGCCCGCACTTGCAGGGGTAATTGCTGTGTTAAGCGTTATGATAATATCATTCTTCTTCGCACCCGAAATAGTTAACATTGGCTGCATTGGTAACGCTCCTTCATCTTCAAAATTATTGCTTGGCTGCCTTGCGTTTTCTGCTGCCATTTGTGACGCCCATTGAGTGCGGGTTATGCAATTGTGTTTCTTCATATCCCAATTTTCAAGATAACTTATCTTGTTAACTAGGATTTGCATAGTTGCTCTCCATGCGCCCGTTAATTGAGCAAATGAGGCGTCCAATTCCATTGGAGCGTATGAGTGGTGATGCGTACCAACTGCAACGCCACCAGCGTCTAAAATGTCACCCAACGGATAGTAACCAACTTCATACGAAATGAATTCGTCATTTTGGTTCAACCTTATTTCAGCAGGTAAAACAGGAACTTCACTTTCAAGCACCCTAAACTTGTAAGTGGTAGTCGCTGCGCTAATTGGTTGAATGAACAAAAGAGTTGATTGCGTTAAACGCACCTTGCCCATTTTGACACCTTCTGCACGTGCCTTTCGTCTCATTTTACCATACTTGCCCCTTATCTTTTTGAAAGAGCGTCTTTGATTGAATTTCATAATTTATTTATTTACAGTTTAACAATTGGCGCCATTTTTTGAGCACCATATTTTGTCTAGGCTTACCCTAGTAATTTAATCCCACATATCGTCATCGTCATCGTCATCGTCATCGTCATCGTAATCGTCATCCGCTAGGACGTCATCATTGACAACATCTAAGTCATCGTCATCCCAATCGTCATCCGCTAGGACGTCATCATTGACAACATCTAAGTCATCGTCATAATAGTCATCCCCTTCAATGGCAACGGCTAGAATATCGTCATCTCTTAACTGGCTTTGTCCGATTCCTTGTATCACATCGAATTCCTGTAAGAGTTGCTGAATTCCCATGGCTTGCAAGCCTGCGCCTGCGCCATCTCTCATTGGACCGCTTTTGATTGCTCCTTTAACGAACTTTTGTTTCGGCAACCAATCGCCTGCAAATACTAAGGCTGCTGCTTTCATTTTCGGGTCAAGGTCTTGCCAAAAGGCGGGCATTTTATCACCGTCTAACATTCCTGCAAGGAAGACGCCCCCCGCAATTCCCATTGGTGTATTAAAATCGAATTTCATTGCTTTATTGTTTTAGGATGAATTATTAATTGTCTTTATGGTTAGGTGCTTTTTTGGGTGCTATCCCGTAACGGTTCGGGAATTCTTCATTGTTAAAAGCTAATCCCGCTTCTTCGGAAAGTTCTTTTCTGAAGATTTCCATTTCTTCATTAGTTTGCTCCCGTTGTTCCGCATATTCGTCATCCGTTAAAACCTTTGGGGCTTTCTTCGGGGAAATATTCCAACGGTTCGGGTTCTTTTGATTTTCAAATTCTCTTTTAGCCCGTGACTTCTTTTCGTCATTGAATTGCTTTAATTGGGCTTCCCGTGACTTGTCTTGCTTCTTTTTAACAAAAGGCAACGGCTTTGCTTTTGCGGGCGGGTTGGCTAGTAGCTTCAAGTCCTTTTCTTTCTTATCTGCTACCTCCAAATTGGTTGCCTCTAAATGCGCCTCTCTAGCGGCTTGGGTTGCCTTTTGGTAGGCTTCCTGCTTCTTTGAATTCTTAGGGTCTGCTTGTAGCTTTAAATTAGCCACATCAACCGCCTTTTGAGTTGATACCCTTTTTTCTTGCGCTAATACCAGTTTGCTTTTACCCATGTTTGCGAAATAGTTTAGAACCTTCATACATAATCCAGTTAAGGGGTTGATATAATGGGTACACCCATTTTTTGCCCGTCATTTGGAGAGGCAGTAAAAAGAACGCCACTACACAATAAAGCATAACAGGCGCAAGAACATAAGCCCAAATACTTGTCGTAGGTATAAAGCCAAGCATTAAAATTGACTTGAACAATAACCCACTAATTGAAAAGAAACTAAAGCCCTGCGACCTTCGTGGAATGTCATCGTCATCGTAATCGTAATCCGCATAAGCGTCATCCCTTTGCATAACTGCAACGTCTTCTTCATTCATGTAAGCGGTTGTCTGGTTATCGTATTCGGGGTTGTCTCTTAGTTCTGCCTTTCCTAAGTCAATCACGTCTTCAAATTCCCCCATTTCTGCGTCACTTCCTTCCGCCTTAAACGATTTGATTAAAGCGGTTAAAGCAATCATTATAGGAGCAGCAACGGCAGCAACGGCAGCAATTCCAACCGCACCAAATTCATCTGCTGAAATACTGGCTTTTGCGCCTTTATTAATTGACTTGCGAAGACTGCCCCACTTGCCCCCGAACTTGCGCCAAAATTCCTTTAACTTTTCCTTTCCCCCCGGCTTATTATAGATGCGAACCATTTTAGTTGCCATCTTACCAACATTAAGCCGTGCTGCTGAATGAAACGCACCACGGGCGGGGGCTAGTCCTATCCGTGCAATACGTGACGGTCTGCCTTCTGCTTTTCTTCTTGCCTTTCCTGTTTGCCTTCTTCCTGTACGTGTACGGTGTGCGCTTTTGCGGGTAGCTCTTTGCTCCCTACGCATTTGTCTTTTTTCCTTGCGTGTGCCACCCGAAGCCCTACGGGTTCGTCTTTGCTGTTTCCTTTGCGCTCTTTTTGCTTTTCTGGAAGCCCTACGCTTTCTGCGTCTAGCCCTTCCGTAAATTGCGTCATCTGAAAGATATTCTAAAGCCATTTTTGCGCCTTTTTTAATTAGTTTTTTCTTGATACCCATAGACTAACGTCTAGGGGATAACATATATTTATAGTAGTGGATACACTCGCTGTTAAATCTTGGTCTACAAGGGTCAATTGTTATAATTCGATTCCCAATCATACATTGAGCGTATGCGTGGTTAGGCGTTTTGTCGTGGGGTCTTTGTGAAACCAAAACGAACCACGTAGGAATATGGCAAGCGTTCAAAACGCCAACCGCAAAAGTTGCAAAGTGTTTGCAATCCCCGTAACCGTCCGAAACATAACGCCTAATTTCTTTAACCGTTTGGCGTGTGTTCGGTTCTTTTTTATAAGTCATCCCGTGACGTAGGAAATTAAAGACACCCTTTGCCGTATCTATTTGACTTTTCCCCTTAAACTGGTTTGCAATTGCGAGGGCTTGCCCCCTGCTATTCTTTTCAGCCCTTCGCATTTCGTTGAATATCTGCGGGGCGGTTTGGTTTCGGCTTATAACCCTTCGATTGTTAAGCGGTGCGCCTAGCGTTTCCCTTGCCTGTGCTCTCATTATGTTAAAGGAATTTTGGCAAATACTGGAAACTTAATACCCCCGCTTTCGCCCGTGCCTTTTACGGTGAACGTGGGGCTATTTCCTTTCAATATATATGCTATCAACTTGCCCAATCCAACAGGGTTAACACGTACTGGAAATTTTACCATAGTTCTGCCCGTCTTCTGAATAACAAACGGAACTGTTTTTTCTATTGCACCAACGTTGACCGAACCCACATCTACTTTTAAGAAAAGAGAATCTATCGTTAACGCTCGCTTTGTTGGGTTCAGTATGTCGGTTATCAACCATAAAGTCTTTTTGTCATTAGATAACGCCAAGCTTTTAGGGAAAAACTCTAATTCTTTAGCGGTATCTGCTTTGCCCTTCAGCGAAAACGCTACCAAAGCAATCAACGGAAGGATGACATCCACGAAACGAAGCAACAAAAAGAGTTTTTGAACTGCAAGAAAAGCGACCTATTGCGACCTATTGCGCCAAATGGTGCTAAAAAAGTGGTACTTTTCCAATCCTTTCCGCTTGATTTCCGCTTAAAACGGGTAGCAATGAGCAAAAAATTGGCAACTTTTCAAGAATTATGTGACGAAATTGGGGTGCATCGTTCCACCGTATCAAGAAAGCTAAAGCCCTACCGTAGCCAATTCAAGTGCAACGGGGAGCGCAAACGATTCTACACCCGCAAGGAACAAGCACGGGTTAAGAAGATTGTAGCGGGTTAAACCAAATATAATTCCTGTTGATCCTAGGACCGGTCAGAATTTTATACTCCTGGCCACGCCCTGCAGCGCAAACAATATTTTGTTTTCTGCGCTTGTAGGAGCTCAGCAAACAATGTATCGTTTTAAGTACGAATTCAAGATATTATTTCACCCGGACGGGGGGTCGATGCCAACAATATTTCGTGCATTAAAGCAGGGGGAATTGCTGCCCTTTGACGTGCGGTTGTTAGGTCTAAAGTAGTCGAACTGTGGCAACCGTCTTGGCTTTCGCAAGGGGGCTTCGGTTGCCAATTGGGGTTATTAGTCCAAATGTCCGTGGGCTTCTGCCTAGTGTCACCATATTGGCAATAGGTGACGGTGTGACGTATAAAGGGTTTCATAAAGTCCATCCTACGCAATCTGCCCCGTGGATTTTCAATGTACCAGTATATAGGATTAATTTCTTCAATTAAACCGATAAGGAATTGAATGTGCTTTATTGCCATTTCCGCCCAAACGGTTTTCGCCTCCATTTGACGGGTAAAATGATGACTACCCGCAGCGCAGCTCCACGCTGAACAATCGGGGCTTGCCCAAACAACATCGGGTTGATATGGCAAGTCTTCAGGCGTAACAAAAAGCATATTCTTTTTAAGGTCGGGTTTGAAACCTTTGATAATATCAATAGTAAAGGTTTCCATTTCCATTGTGGCAGCTACCTTGCTAAAAGACTTTGTACCGCAATAAAATTCAGCCGTCTTCACGCTGCAACGTGTGTCGTTTTATGCTCTTTATAAAGCCTCAATTGTTCCCCGAAATCGTAGGTTCTAAATTCGGGTATATAGTCCAACCGCTTTGCCTTGTATTCTGATTCCCACCATTGATACTTTTCAAGAAACCAATCAAGGCAATTGATATTCATAACAATCTCACGGCACAACTGCAAATAGTGTTCTTTCCCTGTGGAAAGGTATATCCAGTACATTGTTTTTGCCGACAACTTTAAGCGGTAAATTTCATTTGTTTCCCTTGTAGAACAGAACTCTAAAAGGATACCCCCGATACTTTCCCAATCAATGAACTCAATTCGCTTTCTTCTGCTCAAATTACTATCGCCATCAAGTGCAACAAATTCTGCGAAGTTCTCCATTCCTGTACGTAGTATCGAAGCCAAGTATTCAAAGTCATCTAAACGCTCCCAATCGAAACCCTGTATCTGTTTCATTGCCTCATTTCTTAGGCGTAATTCAAGCCTTTCAACGGGTTCGCTCCTATCCAAATCGGTACTATCCCAAAATTCCTTTATGTAATATTTATTACTCTTTTCTAGTTCCTTTTCCTTTGGATATACCCCTACCATTTTATGCGAAGCTTTGCGCCCAATATCATAGCCTGTTATCTCACGGTTGCCCGTCTTATAACAAGTAAACGTTGCCCGTCCTACCTTGTCAACTTCTTCCCTGTTATACCGTCCGAAAATCTCCATAAAGCCCGTGCCATCTAAAGCAATATCCATTCGGGTATTATTGCGAACCTCCCAACCAAAATACTTGTATAGTTCTCTCACGTCATCGAGCCAGCCAACTTCATACAAAACGTTGTTCTTCATCTGAAACATCATAAAATTATCGGGCATTATTTCCGTGTGACGTGGCTTCATTTGCATCTTAGCAAACTTGCGCCCATCAATTATAATATCATAGCTGTACTTGAAGTGCTTCGAGCCTTTTTTCCTCTTTACAATTGCAATACGGTCTGCGTTGAAAACATACTCTTCACGCTCCGAATCGAAGTTGGGAATTTCACCAATTAGTATTTGCTCGAACCAATCAAGGTTACACGTATATTTTACCATGGTAGAAAGATTAAGGTTAAGAACAAAATGTATAGTTGACCCCCGTTTGACCGTAGGGGGGTCAACTCTACAATAGGGCATAAAAAAAGGGGGCTAGAAGCCCCCTGTTCACGTATCACCGTGCAAGTCGTAGGATGTAAGGTTTCCAATCCAACATAGCCTACTAAGCGTTTAAAATGTCTTTGGGTTTTTATCAACGACCTGTTCACAAGTTATAATGCTCGATACAAGGATAGCTTACTAATCCCTACCTTTGGCTTTCTACATCGGCAGTTATTCACAAGTAACTGTTAATGCTCACGGAAAGCCCGCTTCTTCAAGTGGGTTTTTCAATTCCCTTAACTTTGCGAAATGAAAGCGAATGAACAGTTAAAAAAGTGGGTGCGAAGCGTTGCCCTTTGGTTGGCTTCTTACAAGGCTCAAGAAGTGCTATACTTCAAAAGCGATAACGGGAAATACATTTACTTTTTAGTGCTTGGCGAACATTGCCAAAACGATGAACAATTTTATAAAATATTCCCCGATGCACACCCGATACCCGAGTACATTTTTGAGCGAATGAATGAGCAAGGAATTACTATGGTATTGGTAGGCGATGAAAAAGACGTTGACCGCTTAGAACCCGAATTTGAAGACGTGGTTTCGCAACCCCTTCGAGCGGTAAATTAAAGGCTATCCGTGAATTTCCTTAGCTGCCATCCTATTGGCTACCGTGAACCCTAAATGATAATAGGTTTCGGTTAATTCTGCCTTTAAATTAAATCGTGTAACACCGTCAAAGCGTTCCATTATCGTAACAACCAATTCAAAGGTTTTTTGAACTTCTTTTACTGAAGTTTCAAAGACCTCCTTTTCACCGTCCGTTATATCAATTTGCATCATGCCTTTTGCAATTTCTTTGGCGGTGTGCCGTCTTGAAGGAATTCAAAGAGGGCTTGGTTGTCTTCGCTCATTTCGTCAAAGAGTTCATCCAGTACGTCCATGGTTGTCCGTATAGCCCAAATGTCAGTCTTCAGAAGTGAACCCCTATCCCCTGCGTTCTTTAGGTCACCCCCCATGTCAAGGAAAAGCAAACCTATTTTAGCAAGCAACTTTTTTTGTTCATCGTCTAGCTTATCAATTGTTATTTCCATACATCAAAAGTACAGAATATAATTTTTCAAGCTTGGGGGATCCTGGGAGACAATATTCTGTTAAAAGCGGAAATACTTAGCAGGGTTCTTGTATTCCCCATCCTTGCGCCAACTGAAATGCAAGTGCGCCCCTGTTACATTACCCGTGCGCCCGCTTTCTGCAATAACCTTTCCTTTGCCAACTTTCGCACCTTTCCCAAAGTAGAATTTAGATAAATGAGCGTAGCCACTACGGTAGCCGTTTGCGTGTTCGATAATCATTTGCTTTCCGCCCCTTTCCGTTGTATAGATACGGGCAACCGTTCCCGCTAAAGGTGCTTTTACTTTCGTGCCAACTGGCACGGCAATATCTACGCCATTATGGAAACCGCTTGCACGTTGCCCGTACTTGCTCGAAATCCTACCACGTACAGGCGAAAGAAAACGCTTTGCTGTTGCTCCAGTAAAAAGAAGTAAGGCAGCAAGGGCAGCTATAATAGTACCGTCTTTCATAGATTAAAAAAGGGGGGCAGCAAGCCCCCCTATTAAGCAGAAATAACAAAAGCGAATCTTAGCGTTTTGCCCCGCTAACTTCTTTTTTCAAGGCATCTAATTTTTTGCCTCTTTGGGCTGCTGACTTCAGTTCTTTAACCCAACTGTTATACCGCCCTAGGTAATTTTCAAGGGCTTGTTCTGTTTTGCCTTTCGGCTTCTTTGGGGCTTTCTTATTGAATTTAGCAAGCCTCGCTTGCCTCTTTTCATCGTGTGTGTAGCTAAGTGCTTTCATAGGTTTTTAGTTTTTATGGTTATTATTATTTGCGTCAACGCATAGGGAAACCTTTACCCCTTACCGATGATGCAAGTTAAAATTATCCTTCAATTTCTTCAAATTCTTTTTCTTCAACGGGCGCACCGTTCTTCTTATACTTCTTAGCGTACTTATCTAGCATACGCCCTGCGCTGCCTCCTAACGGTTCCATCTGTGACGCCCTTTCACTAGCTAAACATTTCGATATTACCACAAGGCAGTTTTCAGCAATAACGCCTAAAGGTGGATTTTCAAAACGAACTTTGTAAATGGTGGTATCAATTTCACCCCCGAATGTCATTTGCCCCAAGTCTATATCGTTTCCTGGTACTTGTAGCCCTAAACTTGAAACCGTGGAAGACGTAACCACTTTAAGCCCCCCGTTGATCACTGCGGTAGTATTGCCTTGATTAATGAAGCGATACGACACGACATTAGTGTTATCTACTTCAGCAGCTTTTTTGCTTATTATCTCAAAGCGATACACGTAATATTTAGGAGCGCAACAACAAACAATTGCGTCATATATTGCTATCAGTACGGTTATGGGTTTCCAGCGCATTACTATCGTTTGTAGCCTGTTTTAGAGTAGTTCGGCAAGTTCTTAACGTATCTGTTGATTCTACCTATCTCATTATCCGAAAGGTTCTTTTTAAACTTTTCATAAACATCGTAACCGTATTTGTTATTGATGAACTGCCCGATAACTGCAATGTCTGTCTTTGTTCCCGCTAACTTTACCCCGCTCATAATTTGGGCTTCGTCATCGTACATAATTCCTATCCCTTTATGTATCCTAGCTGCTGCAATTGGTATCCCGAAATTGTTAATTCTTAGTCTATACATATCGGAGCGGTAGGGCGGTACTTGGTAAACTGAGTAAGCCCACGGGTTGTTAACCAATTCAAAGTCTTCAATGTCTTCAGTTGCTTGTTTATCTGCTGCGTCATCGTCATCCCCCATGACGTCTTTTAGTATGAAGTAAGCCCCTAGCATAATTACAACGGGCGTCCAATTCATACTACTTTCCGCCATCTTAAAGCTTCATATTTCTAAGTGTTCCTATCGCCATTTTAAACTGTTCGGGGTTGGTCTGTGAAAGCTTTGCAAGGCGTTCTAAATCCCTGTCCATATTCTTGTTAGCCTTAAACAATATCTTCAAGGCTTTCCCTAACCTTTTGCGCTTTACTTTAACGTCTTCTTTGTCTTTGCTGCCCTTTATTGGCAACGGCTCGTCTTCGTCATCGTCATCGTCATCGTCATCGTCATCATCGTCATCGTCATCATCATCGTCATCATCATCATCGTCATCATCATCATCGTCATCATCATCATCGTCATCATCATCATCATCGTCATCGTCATCGAGTTCATCCCCTGCAATTGGTACTTCTTCAAATTCTACATTTTCAGCGTCCCGTTTAATTACCAAGTCAACCACGTCTTGCGCTAAGTCTTCGTCATCGTCATCAACGTCATCCCCCGAAACTGAAGTGTTTTTGGTTTTTAGGTCGTGGATAATATCCCGCACGTTCTTAATCGTTTCGCCAAAGTCAACAAACGTGTATTCTTTTTCTTCTTCTTTGGTTTCGTCATCCCCTACCGATTCTTTTTTGCTCTCTTTTTCTTCTTGCTTTTCCCTCCATTGCTTGAATTCTTCAGCAAGTTTAGCCGTATCGGTTTGCTCCTGTTGCTTCTTTAACGCTGCTGCAACGGCTTCTTCAACATTGGGGAACTCTTGCGCCACGTTACCCCCAAAAGCCCCCGTATGAGGGTTGCTATTGGTTAACGCAAAAGTGAATTTTATCTTATTCTTTTTGTCAGCCCCCGAACCTTCTTCGTTACCTATTTCGTCATCGTTTCCCCCTTTGCTATACAACATCATTGCATAGCATTGAGAATTGAAAGGATTGTTATGTAGTGACGTCCTAGCCCAACTTTGAAAGGCTTTTACCGCCTTACCTGTTGCTGCTGTGTCAATACATTCATAGGTGGGAATACTACCTTGTTTTTCGTGCTCTTTAGTAATCTTAAAGCGACACAATTTAGACGCCTCCATTACCTTTGTAATGGCATCTACCCCAACTAAGTCAACTTCATTGTGCATAACATTTCGTTTTACGGTTACCCGTAAAGTTACGAACGCTTCTTGAACCGTGCGTCTTGGCGTTTCGCCTCCTTTGTTGGTCGGTCAATATAATTGACTTCCAAAAGCATAACCGTATCCACAATCGGAATAGGTGCGCCCGCTGCAATCTCTATATATGACTTAGGCCAGTTCACCCGTTGACGTGTAAAGCTTGTAGGTGCGTAGTTCTGAATAGTAACTGCGTTCTCTTGGTCAATTAATGTAGGTACAGGCTTTACACGTCAA
>Ga0209976_10002241_pt1 | contig 11038 bp, 7 predicted proteins | sample SumtaG_FD_182806 | JGI IMG/M metagenome (GOLD analysis project Ga0209976, IMG submission 182806) | Deep subsurface microbial communities from Indian Ocean to uncover new lineages of life (NeLLi) - Sumatra_00157 metaG (SPAdes) (version 2) | ecosystem: Environmental > Aquatic > Marine > Oceanic >... | reverse complement strand
AACTCCCTTTTTTTTATTTTTTATAAAATCAAAATTTTCTTAAGAATATTGATTAGGATAATTATAGGGATTGGATTTTATTACCTGATGGTTTTATATCAATTTTAAAACTCTTTTAGAAAGATTTATAATATTCCAGTTTTTTCATTTATTTATTTATAATAAAATAAGAAAAAAGGGAAAAATTTATAAAAAAAAATTATTCAATTATAATATATTCAAAATACTTAAACAAATGCAATCAAATCGCAGGAAATGAAATTAATATAATTTTAAGAAATATGTATTCTATCTTTATTAGGAGGGAGGAAAATGTCTGAAAATATAAAAAAAACCAAAGAAATGGAGAAATATGAAGAGGAAACTGGAAAGAATGCAATTTGGAAAGATACCGTCACTGAGGGATTTAAGAAATGGCAAAAAGGAGATAAAGTATATGAAATGAATAAGGAAAGAATTACTTTTTTAGTATCTGAAGGCACTCGGAATGAATGGCAGAAATTTATGGAAAAGGAAAATTTCTCAACTTTTTCAAAATTGATAAGAAAAGCTATTACTCATTATATCGAAACATCTGAAAATCAGCTTTCTATAAAAACTATATCAAATCTTTCACATAGTTTAAAAGAACCGTTAACTACTATAAAAGGATACACCCATTTGATAATTGAAAATTATAGAGATAAATTAGGGTGGGAAGTGTTATCAAAAATTAAAGATGTCTATGATCAGAGTCTAATACTTGAAAAAATTATTAATGAAGCCTTAGATATTAACAAAATGGAAGAGATCGACATTATAATTGTCGATGATGATGCTTCAACAAATAAAGTTTTAGCCGATATTTTTAAGATGAAAGGTTATTCATGTAAAACCACTACTTCAGCATCTGAAGTATTTGAAATTTTAAATAGAGTGACCCCAAAAGTGATATTACTTGATATAATTTTACCTGAATCAAATGGATACGAAATATGTAAGAAAATTAAACAACAAACAAGATTTAAAGATATTCCTATCTTTTATATTACTGCTGTTCCTAGTAATGAAGTAGAGGGACAAATTATTAAAACCGGTGCGGAAGGATATTTCTTAAAGCCCTTTAACTTCTCAGAATTTGAAAGTTTATATAAGTTTCTCTCAGAAAAGTAATTATTATTTAGTTTTTGGTAGTATAATAGTAAATGTTGTTCCCTTATTTCGTCCATCCGATTCAAAAAATATGCTCCCATTATGTAGTTCTACTATTTCTTTGGATATAAATAAACCTAGACCCGAACCTTCCGTATCAACGTCCATACCTTTCCCATATCTTTCAATTTTCCCAAATTTCTTAAATAATAATTGTCGTTCTTCTTCAGTTATCCCCACTCCAGTATCTTTTACTTGAATGGAAATTTCAAATTTAGATTCGTTTAAGTTTACCGATATTTCTCCATAGGGGGGTGTATTTTTAATCGAATTTGACAATATATTCGATATAACTTGTCCAATTCGAATCTTATCAACTGTAATTAACATTTCATCCAGTAAATCCTTTTTTATAGTAAGATTGCGATGATTAGCAAAAATGGTAATATCTTTAAGACAATCCTTAATTATTTCAGTAATATCTACTACATTTCTCTTCAATTCCATTTTACCTGACTCTAATCGGGAAATATCTATTAAATCATCAACAAGGCTTTTTAACCTTAACCCACCACGATGAATAATTTCTAAATATTCCAAAACTTGTTCTTTCATATTTTCTTTATGGAAATTCAGTAAATAATAAGACGCTCCATGAATTGAAGTTAATGGTGTTTTTAACTCATGAGACACTCTTGTAATTATATCTCTTTTCATTTCACTAAGTTCTTTTAATTTTCTGTTTTCTTCTATAATAAGCTGTTCCGCACGTTTACGTTCAGTAATATCAACAAATGATGCCATCATACAAATTGGATTATTATTTTTGTCCATAACTAAACTAGCTGAAAGAAGGGTATCAAATAGGCTTCCATTCTTCTTTTTTCCAATGAGTTCCCCACTCCAACTATACTTATTCTTTAAATCTTTTATTATTTGATCTGCTTTCTCTTCGCTAGCCCAGAATGAAGATGATTTTTTACCTAAGACCTCATCTTCGCTTGCGTATCCCCACATTTTTAAGAACGAGGGATTTATGAATGTTAAATTTCCTATTAAATCCGAGATTGCAATAGCATTAATAGAAGAATCAAGAGCGTAATCTTTTATTAATAAATCTTCCTCATCTTTTTTTCGATCTGTTATGTCACGGACTAAAGCTGCAACTTGATCCTTCGATAAATAAAGAAAACGTGCCTCGTAAAAATGAATTTCATCTTTTATAGATAAACTATATTCAAGAATTTGTGGTTGTTTTATTTTAATTGTGGTTGAAACTTTTTCTAATGCAAGTTGACCAAGATTGTCAGGCAATATTTCACTTAACTTTTTACCAATAAATTCTTCTGGTTGAATATAAAGGTTATCTTCTATTTTAGCTTTGTAATCTATTACTGTTGTATCATCAGTAAGTAAGAAAAATATATCTGGGATTGCTTCAAAAATAGTTCTTAATTTTCTTTCAGATTCTTTGATTTTTCTTTCTATGTTTTTACGCTCAGTAATGTTAGTGAAAGTAACTGCAAAATAATACTTTTTAGGAGAATAAGCTGAGACATTATACCATTTATCGAGAGAGGTTGAATAACTCTCAAAAGACATGGGTATTCCTGTGAGTGCCACTATGCCATATTTACTGATCCAATCAGCTGAATCATTCTCTATTCCGGGTAAAACTTCTTTTACAGTCTTACCGATTATATTTTCCACTTTTAATCCTGTAAATTCCTCAAAAGCATAATTTGCTTCTAGAAATTCATAATCAATTGGTTTATTATTTTCATCTACAATTATCTTATGATAAGCAAAACCAGAGGTCATATTTTCAAATAAGGAACGGTATCGCAATTCAGATTCTATTAATTTTTCTTCAATTATTTTCTCTTCTGTTACATCTTTTGCGATGCAAAGTATTCCTTCCTCTATAGGATATACACTTACTTCATAATATCCTGTGTAACCATCTGAACGTGAAAAGGAGTTAATTACACGCTCAGCAGTCTGGGTAGTTATCACATTTTCGTAAGTTTTGAAGAAGGGAGTTTGTTCAATTCCAGGAAACACTTCGAAGATCGTATTCCCCAATAGATTTTCAATTGGCATGTTAATAATTTCCTCAGCATTTTTATTAACCAGAATATATTCCCAATCTCTATTTAAAGCATACACAGCATCAGTAATGGATTCTAGTAACATTTTATATTGAGTAGAGAATTTCCGATATTTCTCTTCCGATTCTTTAAGCTTTTGTTCTGCCCTTCTACGATCTGTAATATCAATTGCTGTTGTAATTAAGTGGGGGGAGTTATTAAGGTAGATAATATCTCCCGAGAAAAGCATAGTGAGTATTTTACCTGATTTTGTATATACATCTACATCTAAAGCTTCTATCCTTTTATCTTCCCTAAGCCTTTTAGTAAATTCTTTCCGCTGCTCAGGTTTTACCCATAGATCAAGGTTTAATGAAGTATGACCAATAAGCTCTTCACGGCTGTAGCCTAAAGATTGCGTATATGTTTCGTTTACATCTAGAAAATAACCATCTTCCATTCGAGTAATGGCCATTAATGTAGGAATGGAATGAAACGCTTTAGAGAATTTTTCTTCAGATACTTTTAAAATACGTGCTGCTTCTTTGCGTTCAATAAAATTTCCAATAATGGCAGTTAATGTATTAATTAATTCTCGTTCTTCCCTTAAGAATGGACCTTCATTTGATTCTGGCATTTCTTTTAAGTAATAAACCTCTATTAAACCAACGAATTGATTTCGTACTTTTATGATATCAGTTTGTTTCCATATAGTTTCTTTGAAGTTTTCAGTCGTGTAATTTTTATCATTCAATGATATTCTTGCACATGTAATGTCAGTAAATTGCCAAGCCGATGGGATTAATTTTAATGATTCTTCAACTAAACTTTCGACTGATCTTTCAGTTTCTCGAGTTAAATTTGAGATTCTATATAAGCAAGTAAGTTCTTTAACACGTTCGCCAAGATCATTTTCCCTTCTTTTTAAAGCTTCTTCTGCCTTCTTACGCTCAGTAATATCAGTATGTACAGAGATAATGACTGTTCCATAATTAGGATGATCGAAAAGTGAAACATTCGCATAACACCAAAATAGCCCACCATCCTTTTTGATATTCAGCACTTCCCCTTGCCATTCCCCTGTGTCTCTCAAAATTCCCACGATTTCATTTTTTGTCTCCTCCGGAGTTTTATCAGTTGGTGCATTTACAATTTCGACATTTTTTCCAATCATTTCACCAGGATCATAGCCAAACATTTCTTCAAATCTTGGGTTAGCATACACAATAATTAAATCCTCAAGTCGGATGAGATACACTCCTTCACTCATATTTGTCATGATTTCACTATGTAATCGTGCTTCCTCCTCAGCTTTTTTCTGGTCGGTAATATCCATTGCAATTGCTAAAATCCCTTTAACATTGTCATTTTCATCAATGTTTGGAATCTTACTCGTACTAACCCATCTCTTCCCTTCTAGCGTTTCCCATGGTTCTATAATATTGAGTTTAGGTGTTTTACTTGATATAACTTTCAAATCATCTTCCCAATACGCTTGTGCTGTCTCATATGGATAAAACTCAAATGAATTTTTACCTTCCATATCTTCTTTTTTTAAATTATGAGAATCAGCCAAAAATTTGTTAACTCGAAGTATATTATTTTCAGTATCTTTGTATACAATAACTCCAGGAAAGTGGTCAATAATAACTTCCAATTCATTAGCAAGCTTTTTATATTTTTCTTCAGATTCTTTTAGTTTTTGGTCAATCAATTTACTCTCAGAAATATCTTGTGTAGTTCCTATTAACATAACTATATTTCCCTTTTCATCCTTCAATGATTCACCAATTGCACGCACCCACTTTATAGTGCCATTTCTGAGAAGTAAACGATGTTCAATGTCCCAACTTTCACCTGTCTCCATTCCTCTCTGAATATAGTAAAGATCATATTCTCTGTCTTCCGGATGAACTACTCCAATAAAAGCATCAAGCGTGGCTTCGTCGTGAGAGAGATCAAAAATACGGAAGAGTTCGTCTGATCCGGATACTTCCATGGTTATAGGATTAAGTTTCCAGTGGCCAATATGGGCAATCATCTGAGCTCGATTTAAAGTCTTTTCACTCTCTTGTAATGCTTCCTCCGCCTGTTTACGTTCGGTGATATCTCTACCAATAGAAATAATATATTTAAGATTTCCCTGATCATCATTGATACTTGACGCTTGATATTCAAATGGAATTTTCCTTCCATCTTTTCTAATTAAATCCATTTCAAATAGAGCTTCTCCTCCCTCGATTATTTTTTTAGTAGCTGTTGCTGCATGTTCTAAATCATGCTTATCGTAAAATGAATCTGGTACCATCATTTTAGAAATTTCTTCATCACTATAACCTGAAATTTCTTTGAAAGCCTTATTCCATCTTATTGTTTTTCCTATAGATGGGTCAAAAATGAGAAAAGTGTCTCTTTGAGCGTCTATTGCCTTCTCTGTGAATTTTCTTTCAATATTAAGAGTTTCTTCTGCTTGTTTTTGTTCAGTGATATCAAAAGCATAATGAAGATATAGATCTTCTTTAAGAGGAACCCAGTACGCATCCCAAACAACATCTAATGCTTCCACTTCTAGATGATGAATCTCCCCCGTTTCCCAAGCCTTAGGAGCAAGACACCAAGGGCAAGGATCTTCACGTTGTCCCCACGTACTATAACAAGTTTTTCCTGGAACTGCATCAACTTCTTTAGCATACTTATTTGAAGCGATTATTTCTCTGGTATGCGATCTTACAAGTAACGCTATACATGGTAACCTTTCCATAAGAGTCTCTGCTAAAAATTCAGTTTCTTTTAAATCTACTTCAAGTTTTTGGGCTAATTTTGCATACTTTTTTTCGGAAATTTGTAAAGCTTCCTCAGTTGATTTTTTGTCAGTAATGTCTTCTATAACGGAAATGAAATATTTAGGTTCACCTGAGATTTCAAACAGAAGCGCTACAGTTAAATTTATCCAAACTATTGATCCATCTTTATGAAAATATCTCTTTTCCATCGAATAAGTAGAAATTTCTCTATCAAGCATCTGTCTAACAAATTCAAGATCAGCATCAAGGTCATCAGGATGCGTTATTTCTTGAAAAGTTCTTGTTATCATCTCTTCGGGGGTGTATCCAACTATATTGCACCATTTCTGATTAACCCTCAAAAATCTCCCATCTGGTGCTACATGTGCAATTCCAACAGCTGCTTGTTCAAAGGTCATTCGAAATTTTTCTTCGGATTCCTTTAAGTTAAATTCAGCTCGTTTTCTTTCGGTAATATCTTGAATTTGAACTAAATAACTGGAAATAGAGTGAGTTCCGCTTTGATATAAGGGAGTGATAAAAATATCAAGATCGATTATCCCTGATTTTGAAGTCTCATACAAGTTTAATTCTTTTACTTTTGTAAAATCAAATTCTGATTCATACCTTACAGTCTCTCCAGTACGTAGTTTCATCTTTACATCTTCAGATACATTTGGGTCTTGAAACAAATCAAACCCTTTGACAGAATTAACATCTGAAGCCCCAAACATATCTAAACAAGCACGATTTGCATCTACTAATTTACCATCAGAACCGTAAAGTTCAATTCCTATTGGAGAATTAATAAAAATCGACCGAAATTCCTCAACAGATTCATTTAATTTTATTTCTGCTATTTTTTTCTCAGTTACATTATCATAAACTGCTACTATTTGCCCAGTTGGTAGTTTATAAACATAATTTTCAACCCAATGAGAGACTCTATCATCCTTATATAATGATATAGGGTGATTCTCAGGAATTCCTGTTTTCCAAACTCTTTTGAAAACATCAAAAAGACCGATATCTTTAACGCTTGGAAAAGCTTCAGTGACTTTTTTGTCTATAATTTCTTCTTTTGATATTTTGTCAATTTCTTCACCAGCTTTATTAATATCTTTTATAATAAAGTCTGTAGCGTCCTCCAACACATCATACACAGCAACTCCGCTAGTCATGTGATTAAATAATTCTTTATATTTTTTTTCCGATTCTTTTAACTTTTCTCCTGCTAGATTTTGCTCTGTTTTATTTTGAAATAGATGATCAAGGAAGATTTTTAATTTGAAAGCTATATCTTCTATCAAGTGTGTTTTTTCAGTAGGAAAATGTTTATCTTCGATAGAGTAAACTTCAATGGATACATCATTCCCACCTTCAATTACCTTATTAGATATTTTCCAAACTGAATTCTTAAAATTTTGGGTTTTATACTCTTTATCCTTGACCCTGATCAATACATTTGTTAAGGGGGGGAACTCCATTGCCGATTGAATAAGGTGTAGTATTTGATCCATCATTTCATCCAATTTCATATCAGATTGATTCAATAGATCGGTAAACTCATAAATACAATTAAGTTCTTTGTTTCTCTCATTCAGCCTATAAGCTGGATCTTTAGATTTTCCCATTACTTTCAATATTCCTCTAACCTCTCAAATTACGTTGCTCAAAAAATATACTTCTACAAAAAAATCAGAATAAGAAATTATATTTAATGTTATGGATATTAAAACGAAAAAATTATATTATAATAAATATACTGTTTTGAAAAAGATTTTATAATTTTAATATAAGAAATACTAAAAATCTTTTTTAGTCTAACACATTTCTTATAATTTTATTAAAAATGAAAAATAATATTAAAGAATTTAAAGAAATGAATTTAAAATCATATCTGTTATACATAAATTATATACACAAATCTTCTACTATTAATCGCAGTCTAATTTTAAATATGAGAAAAAACGATTTACCTAAAAATCTTTAATTAACTCAAAATTAAGAGCTATAGTTATACACTTTTAATAATTAAAAATATGATTATCTGACGAGGATATTCTCAAATGTACCTTATGTTCCTGATAAGTGTTCTTGGAATGATTTCTATAATACCTTTCTATTTCTGGTCTGTAGAACATATTAAATTGCAGGAGAGATTTGGACAAATGAAGGGACTCAAGATAGCTAAAATTTTAGGTCTAATTTCCGGATGGGGTTTTTTTATCTTTCTATTTGGAATTTGGATCTCAGCTCAACCCAAATATGAAATCCCTCTTTTTCAATATAACTTAAATATTATTGGTTATCCAATTCCTCTTTTTCATTTAATAATAGCCATTCTTTTAATTTCAGTGGGTGCTTGGTTTGGAATTGTTGGTGTAAAGGAAGTTACCTTAAAAGTTGCAGAAACTCATAAACCAGATAAGGTTATCAGTGCCGGAATTTATTCCAAGATCCGCCATCCTCAATATTTTGGAGCCATTTTATCTCATATTGGGATCTCTTTCTTGCTTTCTTCATTCTATTCCATTCTATCAACACCCCTAATAATTGGCGTTATTTATATCTTTTCATGGAAGGAAGAAAAAGAATTAATAAGAGAATTTGGTAAAGGATATGAAGATTACAAGAAGATAACTCCAATGTTAATACCAAGGGTAAGATTTAAGAAATTCAGAAAAAAACCTGAGTAATAATATAAAATTATCCACTATTGTACATTTAAATTAGAGTATAATGAGCAATAATAAATATCAAAATTCCTTCTAGATTTAATAAAAAAGACATTTTATTTTCTAAGTTTTTACATGCCTAGCGATAAAGTTGAGATCGAAGATTTAGAAGCATTTATTGATGGTTTAATAACCTCTTTCGACACTCTTGGAGATATCAATCCTAATGAAGCAAAAGGATTTCAAGCACAACTAGCAAAGGCTATATCTGATTTGAGATCAAAAAGAGCAGATAAAATAGAACCTCTTCCAAAACATATTGGTCGCATAGATCTTAAAGCATTATTATTGAGTGAGTTAGAAGCACTTCAAGACGATTTAGATTCTTCAAATTACACTCGGAGAAATAAATTTAAATTGGTAAGGAAAATTGCTTTAATACGAGAACAGATAAATGCTATGTAATTTTAACTTTTTATTATAAGTATATAGGAATGATGAGGTAATTGAAATTCTTATAGATATCCATTGTCATGCAAATCTATATCTAGCAATAGATGAAATTCTTAATGAAGCTAGAAATGTGGGAGTTGAAAAGATACTCGCTGTTTCGATTAGTTCCATTAGTTTAGAAAGGATTATAGAAATCTCTAGTAATTACAATGCGATTTATTCCGCATTAGGTATCCATCCTGAAGAAGTACAGATGAATAAAGAAATTGAAGCCCAATTGAATTCTGTACTAAATACTATTAGAAATAATAAAGAGAAAATTTGTGCTATCGGAGAAATTGGTTTAGATCATCATTTTGTTAAAAATCGAGAACTTTATCCTTTGCAAAAATTAATTTTCGAAAAGATGCTCTCACTAGCTCAAGAATTAGAATTGCCCGTTAATCTACATACCAAGGGAGCAGAGAAAATCGTTTTTGATATGCTCCCCTCTTACAAAATTCCAAATATAAATATCCATTGGTATTCAGGACCAGAGGAATTTTTAAAACTAGGGATTGAAAGAGGGTACCACTTCTCTATTACACCTGCGATTAGTTATTCACCTCCAGTAAAGAAGACGGTTTCAATGGTTGACATTAATCATCTACTATTAGAAAGTGATGGTCCTGTGAAATATTCAGGAAAGCAAGGTACACCAGCAATGATCAGAGAAGTCTTAAAAACTATTTCAAAATTGAAGGATATTCCTGCTAATGAATTGGAAAATCAAATATATGAAAATACCAAAAAGGTATTTCCCAAAATGTTTTGAAAGTGATAATAATGTTATATTAAATCTCTTATTTCTTCAGGAAATTCTTCCCCTTTAATTTTCATTCGATTTAACATTTCTTTAGCTTCTGATATCGTGCTTCCATAAATGTGGAGTGAATTACTAAAGTCTAAATAATGGCCTATCTCAACATTTAACTTCTCAGCAATATCTTTTTGAATTCTTATCATACCATTTACATTTGCCTCCCAAGCTCGAAATAGATCTCGGCTTCTCCAAGTAGTTTGCATTATCAACTTACCTTCTTTAATACGCATAAAAATTCTTTGTAGGCACGGTGGATCAACATGGTACGGATCTACTAAAGGACGCCAAGTGATTGCTTGTGCTCGGCGGGAGTAGGGCTTTTCTTTTAATTTTTGGACGATGTATTCCATCTGGTTAATTCTTGGAAAACTCAAAGCAGCAATCGGTATTTTATCTATCTTAAGTTGCTCTGAAATATTTTTGTCTAAATCCAATTCAATCTCATTATTTAATTTCCAAATATTCGACTCAGGAGTACTTCTAATTTTCTCTGCTCTTACCAATTTTTTATGATTTTTTACAAATTCATTATCAACAACTTCCAAATCATAATTTGTATGAACAGAATCCTCAAGTGAAAAGGGAGCATAATTATATATTCTGTCGTGATAAGAATAAGGAAAACTCACCCCTGAATCGTACAATAGGTGATCATTAATTCCTTCCATGATTTCTTCAATATAACCGCTCTGGATAGAGCCAATTAAATAAGTATCTGCTAAGCAGCCATAAATCTCGTAAGAATTCCCAAATTTTGATCTAATCTTCAATATTTTATCCTTCCGCATTACTGGATTGCTTAATGGATCAGTTATTTCGATTAAAACAGTAGCATCTTTAGAGGGGGGATCGTCTGCTTTATCATATTCGGTTTTTATATCATCACCATTGTATAACACTTGACCAATAGCAGAAAGCCAAGCATCTCGAAAATTCGTCTTAGAAATATAAAATACTTTTGCCATATTTACACATTTCTACAAAGTTTAATTTCTACAATAAGTTAATTATTAAACTTCTAATAAAACCTAACTGTATTTC
>Ga0209976_10002239_pt1 | contig 11042 bp, 9 predicted proteins | sample SumtaG_FD_182806 | JGI IMG/M metagenome (GOLD analysis project Ga0209976, IMG submission 182806) | Deep subsurface microbial communities from Indian Ocean to uncover new lineages of life (NeLLi) - Sumatra_00157 metaG (SPAdes) (version 2) | ecosystem: Environmental > Aquatic > Marine > Oceanic >... | reverse complement strand
TTGTTAGGGAATGTAAAAACACATAATTGGATTGATCTCTTAAATTCGGAAACATATCACACTTTTGGTAATCAAAAAGCAAAATTTAATAATAAGTGTAAAAATTGTCCATTTATTAATTTTTGTCATGGAGATTGTCAAAAGCATCGATCTAATGTTTTAGATACCCCAAAAAGTTTAAGTATATTATGTAGGGGATGGAAGAAATTTTACGCTAATACCTTACCTCAGTTTCAAGTTCTAGCAGATCAAATAAAAAATAATAATGAATTGAATTCATCATTTCAAATTAAAGTAAAAAAAATTGCCCGTAACTCACTATGCCCATGTGGAAGTGGAAAAAAGTACAAAGAATGCTGTATAAGATGAGGAAGATTATTGAATTACTCAAAGATTAATAATATTTTTGATACCTAAAAGGTAGATTTAAAACAAAATTTTAAAAGTAAATGACATTGCATTTTATAACTAAGTATTTTTTTAGTTTAAAAAAAAAATAGGTTGATAATCAAAATGGTTGACGCAAATTTAATTAAAGATTTAAAAGAAATGAGAGAGAAAGGTCCGAGCGCACCTGCTGAATCTCTTAAAATGTATGAATTCATGAAGCAGCTGGCAGCCGAAAATGAAGAACTTAAAGAAGAACTTGAAGATATTGATACAATTATTGTCCAACAAGAAGTAACTGATATAAATTTTGTTTATTGGATAAAATTTGGTGAAGGCACTGTTGAATATGCTGAAGGAGCAACTGATGATGCGAGTGTTACTATGAAAGCGGCGCAAGCAACTTGGACTGGATTGAGCTCAGGTGAAATTGATTCCACTAGCGCATATATGTCTGGAGATCTTGTTATTGAAGGAAATCTTCAAGACGCTATTGCTTATGGAGAAATCCTTGGTCTTGCTATGGAACTTGGTGCAGATCTTCTTGAATAAATACAATTCTCGACCGAAAAACATTTTATAATTTACTTTTTTTTTAATTATTTCTATTACAAATAAATTCATATTTTTGTTCAAAGGTGAATATTTTAAATTCAATTGAACGGGTAAAAGCAGCCCTTAATTTCAAAGGCCCAGATAAAGTTCCCGTTTGGAAATTCGGTCAAGGAAGCGATGTTTATACACTTAGTTCTTTACCTTCCAAAAGTTGGCGACCTGGACATAGTGAAAATGAAAAAGATTTATTTCCTCATGTACCTGATTTTCTAATAAACTATGGGTTATGGAAATGGGATAAACCAGAATGGGCTAAAGATCCTAAATACAAGGATTGGTTATTATTACCAAGAAAAGAAGTTGATGAGTTTGGGACAATATGGATAATGGGCGGTGTTAATACTATGGGACATCCCGGAAGGCCTTCACTGACAGATTATAGTAAATTGGGTGAATATTTCGAAAAATATTCACCGAATTTTGATGAAGAAGATCGATATTCCTTTATGGTTCAGAGAAGCAAGGTACAAGCAATTAATAAATACCGTATGTGTAATTTAGGTCTAGGACCGTTTTATATTGCAAGTTCTATGCGTGGTTTTGACCGTTACTTGATAGACCATTACAAAAATAAGGATAATCTCAAGCAACTTTTAAAATATCTTACAGATATTTATATCGACTTTGAAAAAATGTGGGTTAAACATGATGCTAAACTCCATGGATTTGTTCTTTACGATGATTTGGGTGAACAAAAAGGACCCTTTTTCAGTCCAAAAATGTTTGAAGAATTTTATAAACCGGTTTACAAACCTCTAATTGATACCGCTCATGAGTTGGGTTGTGATTTCCATTTACATTGTTGTGGTAAAATTGATCCAATAATTCCATTATTAATTGAATGGGGTTTAGACGCACTAGAACTTGATAGCCCTAGAATGACGGGGTATTCTGAATTGAATCAATTTCGTGGAAAGATTATGATGTGGGGTTGTGTAAACATTCAATCGTTCTATACACAAGGAACACCAGAAGAATGTGAACGAGAGGTTTGGCATATGGTTCGCAATCTAGGAAATCGCAAAGGTGGATTTGGTGCATATTTCTACCCTCAAACGGATCACATCCAAGCACCTGAACCAAACATAAATGCTTTCAATAAGGGTTTAGAAAAATATAGTGTCTATGAAAACATTCCCGAACATTGGTGGACAGATCCCGTTATTAATAAATGGAAGGATAATGAAGTTCCTCCTTTACCCCTATAAAGAAAATTCATACTCTTGATAATATTATTTGTAATAATGAGGAATAAGTTTTAAAAAAAAGTCTTTAAGGCAAGAATAACTTTTTGGTTTAATAGTTAATAGAATAGATACCAATATGAATGAGATTATCTCTGACCTTGGAATTGTTGGAATTACCTACTTTTACGTTATATTGACCATTTTTGTCCCTTTAATATTATATAAAAAAGGAAAAATTTCTAAATTTTCAGCACGAAAAGCTATACATTTATCTGCGGGATTAGCAATTCTGAGCTCACCCTTTTTTTTCTGGCCATTTTGGTCTACAATTATTGCAGGCACACTTACATTATTTGTATACTTTAGTTCCAAAGAGTCAAAAGTTAAGCAACTAAAAGATTTATATGATGCAATATCAGAAGAACAAGAAGAAGGATTAACACGAGCCTTTCTTCAAGGCCCCTTTTTTTACTGTCTTTCAATTACATCATTAGTTTTTATTTTTGCGCTTGTCGCCCCCCAAAATTTTTATTTTCCCATCGCGGGGGTTTTGATAATGATTATTTCAGATACTTTAGCTTCAATAATAGGTAAACGTTGGGGAAAAATTAGTATTAGTTTACCGTGGACGAATTCAAGGAGAACATTAGAGGGATCTTTTACGTTTTTCATAACAGCGTTCCCATTATGTTTTCTCTCATTTTTTCTATTTGGATTACTAATTCCTGTCCAAGAATCTTTATCTTTTATGCCTATTTTAATCTATTCATTAATTACTAGCGGGAGTGCAACCATAATTGAATTAATTTCCCCAAGTACATATGATGATTTAACAGTCCCATTTGGTAGTACTTTTATAATATATCTTCTAGCATTAATTTAATCAATTTCAATTTAAAAAATCCGAAAAAAAACCAACCATCAAATTTAATACATAATTATAATCAGTTATCATGGAAAACATTAAGCAATCCTTTGATGTCATTGTTGTTGGAGCCGGTACCGGGGGTGCCATTGCTGCGAGATTTGCAGCTAAAAATGGTTTAGATGTATGTTTACTAGACACAAAACCAAGAGATCAAATTGGCAATAAAATCTGTGGTGATGCTGTAGGAAACGAAATCTTCGGACTATTAAAGATAAATCATCCGAGAAACGAGGAATTATCATGTCACATTAAAGGTGCTAAACTGTATTCTCCAAACCTTAAGAAATGTCTTTCTGTAATTGATCCGAAGCAAACCGGTTACATCGTTAATAGATTAGAATTTGGTCAGCGTTTATTGAACGAGGCTGTTGATGCGGGAATAACACAGTTTTTAGATAAAACTATGGCCTTGGATTTAATTTATGAAAATGGAACTGTTGCAGGATTAAAAGTTAAATTGGAAAATGGAGAAAAAACAAATTTTAAAGCTAAAATTGTAATTGACGCAAGTGGCTTTTATTCTCCTTTACGAAAACAAGTAAAAAGTTCATTAATTGAAAAAACTCTTTCAAAGGAAGATAGCATCATATGCTATCGAGAGATTGTAGAATTTTCTCCTAATGATCTAAAGGTAGAAGATCCAGAGTATATTACAATTATCCTTGATCAAGAAAAAGCTCCAGGAGGGTATATCTGGTACTTCCCAAAGAACGAATCTTCAGTAAATATTGGGCTAGGTGCTTTTATGGACATTAAGGGAAAAGTAAAAGAACTCTATACCAAAAACGTTTTTCAAAAATATATTAGAACTTCTAAATATAAAATATTATCTACGGGTGGGGGCGTAGTTCCTGTACGAAGACCATTATGGTCTTGTGCAGCTAATGGTATTATACTTATAGGAGATTCAGCTTGTCAAGTGAATCCCCTCCATGGTGGTGGGATTGATCCTTCAATGAGAGCGGGATTCTATGCAGCCAATTCAGCAACAAGTGCTATTGAAAAGAGTGATTATTCAATCAATGAGTTGTGGGGCTACAACCATCGCGTTATGACCGGTTTTGGTGCAGAATTTGCTGCATTAGACTTGTTAAGAATTGTCCTTCAAACCCTTTCTAATGATGATTTAAATTTTGGTTTAGAACGTGACCTATTAAGTGGAGAGGAAATTATAGAAATATCTTCTAAGGGGGGATTAAACTTATCATTAGTTAATATGGCAGTAAAAGTAATTAAAGGATTTTCCCGGCCAAATTTATTATTAGATTTAAATTTTCTCAGAATTAAAATGAATGAAATTTCCAAACTCTATAAAAACTTTCCCGAGAGATTAAATTCATTTCCCGCTTGGAAAGAAAAAGTTATCGGAATTTATGATAAAATAAACAAAATGATTGTAGGGACTAAAAAAAAGTAATCAAGATTAGGAGTGAAAAATATGGTAGATATAATGATTGATGAGTATATTGAAAAAAGCACATATGAATATATCATTAATAAATTAAATAGTGAGGGTGCTTTACATTTTTCTTTAATTGATCCAGATCCAATGAGGCAAACCCCAAAAAAAGCCGCAAAGATAGCAAAATTTGCTGAAGAGGCGGGTACAGATGCTATATTAATTGGCGGAAGTACTATCTTTAATCAAGGATTTGTAGATAAAACGGTTCTTGCTGTAAAAAGTGAAATAAATGTGCCAATAATTATTTTTCCCGGAGGAGTTAGCAATATTTCTCACCATGCTGATGCAATTTTATTTATGTCATTATTAAATTCTTCAGATCCTTACTTTATTGTTGGACAACAAGCTCTTGCTTCCTTTACAATTAAAAGTTCTAATTTAGAATGTATATCAATGGCTTATTTAATAATTGAACCAGGTGCAAGTGCGGGGTGGATAGGAAATGCGAAGTTGCTGCCCAGAAACAAACCTAAATTAACAACTGCTTATGCCTTAGCTGCTGAAATGTACGGATTTAAAATGGTCTATTTAGAAGCAGGATCAGGTAGTAAAAGGATTCCTACAGAACATATAGCAACATGTTCACAAATTCTCAATATTCCATTAATTGCAGGGGGTGGTGTCGAAAATAAAGAGGATGCAAGAGAATTCGTCGAAGCAGGAGCAGATATCATAGTTATGGGCACGTTTCTTGAAAATAATATATTAAAAGATAATGGGAGCGCTTTGAAATCAATTATTGAAGAAATTAAAGACGCTGGTAAAGGCCAGAAGAAAAAATTTTCTGAAAAATAAAATATTATACCTGGATATAGACCATGAAATTTAAGGATTCTATTGAAATACTTCGTCCTATTAATGGTTTAATGGGTGGTTTAACGGTTATTATTGGAATTTTGAATACTCGAATTGGTATTCTCCCACTTACTCTCATTTTTAATATAATTTTTGGTGTTCTTACTTACTTTTTTATTTCTGGTTCCTCGATGATTATAAATGATTATTACGATATAGAAATTGATAAAATTAACCGTCCTGAAAGACCTATTCCCAGAGGTTCAATATCTCTAAAACAAGCAAAGATATTATGGGTAAGTACTATTCTAATTGGCATTATTTTATCAATTATCCATAGCTTATTGTTTAATATTGGATTCCTAGTTCCTATTATCGTTGTTTTTATGGCTTTTATTGGGTGGTTTTACGCGGCGTGGGGAAAAAAAAGCGGATTTATAGGAAATATCATTGTCGGGATATCCTTTTCTATTGGACTTATCTACGGAGCTGTATTAAATAATTCAGGAATACCTCTCTATATATATTATTTCTTCTTAACATCATTCTTCCTTCTTATTTCTCGAGAAGTTATTAAGGGATGTGAGGATGTTGAGGGAGATAAAAAAGAAGGGGTTAAAACATTAGCTATTCGGATTGGAATTAAAAAATCGACAACTATATCCATGATTTTTGCAGTTGTAGCTGTAGTTTTCTATATTTTACCATATTTTACCGTGATAAATCAATTACTTTTTTTAATTTCAATGATTTTTGGTTTAGCTGTAGTTCTATTTGCGATAATCTTAATGCTAAAAGGTAATCTTGTAAATAAAGATTTTAAAAAAATTAGCTTGTTTCTAAAGATTGGAGCTTTTCTTGGTTTAATTACATTCCTACTTGCAAGTTTTTAATGAAATAATTCTAAAAATCTCTCTAAGTCTTTTTTTTCGACTAAGATACTCAATTTTTCTTGAAAATTCTGATTCAAGTTTTTATACGGGAAAGTTTGTATTAGCTTTCTGACCTGAGTTAATCCTAGATATTTTCTCGTATACTCTGCATTAGAGTATTTATAGGTAGTGAGAAATTCACTGTCTAATTTCTTCCTAAACGATTCTAATAATAAATTGAAGTAATTTTTTAATAGTATCTGCTCATTATGCGATATTTCTGGTTCTAAGAATATTTGGATTGGATGAGTTCTGTAAGTATTACCAGAGACATAAATTCCATCAACATTAAAATCTTCTGTAATTACTCCTAATCCAACTCTGCCACTTATAGAACCAGTATCTACAGTTCGAACATACAATATGTTAGATTCTATTTTATTTTTTAATGTATCATTTACTTGAAGATCTATCTTATTGTATTGATTACTTTTGTAGTTATTAGCATCGATAACGCTCAACTTATTACTTCCTTTATTGTTCATTAATTCTTTCCTTAATAAATAATAATTAACATTCAGAGAGGTATCCACTCGATTATTTTCAAGAAACTCATCAAATTCAGAACCAGCACGGTATTTATATTTTGGTTTAAGTAAATATTTTTTTCTTATTTCCCCATTTTGCCTATTGATTTTTATCCCCTTAAATTCAATATTCTCAGATCTAGGAATTTTTTTCCTCTCAAAAAAACCAATACAAATGTTTGTCCCTGTAAACTCGAATATCTTCGTCTCAAATATTATCATTTTATTGATTTTAAAAAATTTGAGGAAATCCTTGCGAAATTTATTAGAAACAGAGGCACCAAATAAGAAATTAGAAGGGATAATATAGATGAGATTATCGATTTGGTTTCTTAAATCGTTCATCATCGCAATTTGATATAAATCCTGATAACCCTCATTCTTCCCTTCAAAAAATTTTAAGTATTTTTGAGTTTCATTATGTTTTCTAATATATCCCAAATAGAGGTACGGTGGATTAGTTATATGAAATATTGGTTTTTGGTTATCCCTCAAAAAATCAGGAAAACTTGCAAGATTATCCCGAAGTTTTACATTACTGGAAGCTATTTCAGAGGGGATACCATAAAATTCTGCTTTTTTAATACATTTTTCTATCATCTCCTCTTGTATATCAGACAAGTAGATATGATTTCTAAAAAAACGTATCCTATCTTCAGGGTGGATTGATTTCAGGATTGGTAAAATTAAATTTCCTTCTCCGGCATATAAATCAATCCACTTATATTCCCATAATTTTTCCTCTATTACAGGAAAGATAAATTCCAAAAAAATATCACTCGAAGTCAAGTGAACACCTAGTGACCTCCGATGAAGACTTTCCTCTGAAGACTCTATCTTATTTCCCATAAAATGTTTATAAATTTGTCGTTTAAACAATCAAATACTTTTATTAATAAGGAAATCTCAATATAGTTTATGATTAATTGGGTTATAATGGTATTTTTTCAGCTATATACTTTAGGGTATAAACGTCGAACAAATCGATAAAGTACTCACACTTCTTACTAAATTAGGAATGAATCTCGTATGCCGTTTATAAAAAGTGATGGGATAAAAATTTATTATGAAACTGAGGGGGCAGGTCAACCAATTGTATTAGTTCACGGATTCTCCTCGAGTCTTAATCATTGGAAGGATACAGGTTGGGTGAAAACACTGAAGGATACGTATCAGGTAATTATGTTGGATTGCCGCGGTCATGGAAAGAGTGATAAACCTCATGAGATTATCAAATATAGTCTTAAATCAATGAATCGTGATATAATTAAACTTCTCGACCATCTTTCGATTGAAAAAACTAACTTCTTTGGTTATTCTATGGGCGCGGCTCTCTTGTTTCAATTATTATTACAGGAACCAAAACGATTTATTTCAGCTATTTTAGGTGGATTCGTGTTAAATTTTCTGGAAGATGAGGTGGAAAGAAACCGTATCCGAGAGATAGTGATTAAAATTGTAGCAGCGCTTAAAGCAGAAAATATAGAGCTTATAGAAGATCCAATGGCACTCGCCTTCCGTCAATTATCTGAGGCTAGGGGAAATGATTTGATTGCATTAGCAGCCGCACAAGAAGCAGATCTTCATTATCCCTGTGATTGGGAAGCGTATCCAGAGCAAACTAAAAAGCTCTTAAAAAAAAATCGGATTCCTATTCTAACCGCAGTAGGCTCAAATGATTTTCTTTCTGGTGATACAACCTTAGTTGCTCGATTAGTAAAAAAAGCCTGCCACTTTCAAATCTATGGTAAAAATCACATGAATATGCTTAAAGCCCCGCAATTGAAAATGATGGTGAAAGCATTTCTGAATGATGTTAATACTAAAGGTTAAACAGAAAAAAAAAAAAGGTTTTTTAGTCTAAAAAAGGAGATTTTTCTCTTATTTGTTATTCTTATTAAAAATTTCTGTTATAAACATTTCAAGAAAAGGAAAATCATTTAATTCAATAACTTGGCTTGCTTCATAAAATTTATTTAGAGCGTGTAATATAGAAGAATTATTTTGTAGACGTTGGGTGAAATAAGCTAATTTTTGTTTGGCTAAGTATGTTTGACCCTTGAACAAATAACAGATTGAGAAATTTGCAAGGCTTTCCATTAATACAGTATATTGTCCAAATTTAACACGATCAAGTCCCTCTGAAAAAAATTCGGTGCTGAAAGACATAAAGGCATTTAAAAAACTTCCAAAAAGATCATTATCGCGTTTCCACTCATCAGAAAATGGGTAAGAAAACATAAGAACCCCACCCTCTGACAACATCAAAAGAAGTACTGGTTGCTCATCAATTGTTTTTGGTGGTTCTATTATACGCTTTTCTAATAAAAGGTCTATAACCCCGTCCAACGAAGCTAATTTTATTCTTTCCGAAACCGGGGCTTCCGATTTCTTAAGATCCTCCCATATGTCTAATTGTCCTAGCAGATTGTCATGTTCTATAGAAATTGTCTTTGCTAACCAGTCATAGCCATATTCATCAGCTATGCTCTGTGCTTGCGTAAGGAACCTTCTAGTATCACCCATATTCATCTGGATCAATGCAATTTTACCCTGTAATAATTTCGTTCTTGCAAGAAGTAAGTTGGAATTTTCATACTTGGCATTTTGTAGCAACTGGGTTATAAATGGGTTTATTTCATCTATAATAGTTAAATCGTTAGTTAAACGTAACTCTTTCAAGTATAAATCACAAATCTCCTTCAGAGCACCATTAATTAGAAAAGAAATTTTTTCATTTTCAATCAATTCCTTCAAAATGTTTTCTGCTTCTGTCCGATCACGACTTCGAGTACTTGATTTTAGTAGTTTTGCTCTAATTAAATGATAAGTTGAAATATTCTGGTGAACTGGATGCTCATCATTGAGATGCTTAAAACGCTGTAAATAATGCTGGGCATTTTCAAGATCGCCTTTAGCAATCAATACTCTAATTATCCCATCGAAAGTTTGACCTACACCTCCGGTAGGGTTCATTAAAACATCTTTGTCCTCAATAATTTTTAGACTTTTCTTAAAATATTTTAACGAGGTCTCCAGATCACCCTTTAAATAATATGAAAATCCTAACCCTCCAAAATCTTCTACTCTCAACCTTTCTTGTATCGTATCCTCATCCTCAATTGTAAGATCAAGACTTTTCTTATAGTACTCCACAGCAATGTTTAACTCACCCTTTTCACTATAAATATTACCCATTATTAGATAAATAAGTCCTTCGTATAATTGTTCATATGAACTTACTTGTTCAAATTGTCCTATAGCCTCCAATGCTTTTTTACAACACTCTATAGAAAGATTAATTTCTCCCCGAAAATAATATAGCGTTGCTCTGCGGTACTCTCTACGATACACTCTACGATACTTTTTCGCTTCAAATACAGGCATGCCTTTATTTTTAAATTGTTTTATTTTATGTCATTAAATGTTTACATGTATTCTATTTATAAATCCTTCTATAAATGATATTAAAAATTACTTAGATTAATATTCTTGAGTTAGACTCAGAGTTCACTAGCTTATGAATTTATGATCTAGTAGGATTAGTAGAAAGTAGTTAGTAATGAATCTAACCTATAGAATTAGACTTGAAACTCAAATTTTTCTTTCATTCAAAAAATTTGGTATTTTTAGAATATTACCACGAATAGATCAACTATCTAATTCACTCAAAGAACCGATAGGCAAAGGCATCTTCCTCACCTGCACGTGCTTTTTGCCCACGACCAGTGACGGGCAGTTTCGTTCCATCAAGACGAGGATCAACATAACGGGAATACCATTCCTCTAGATCTTGTCGCATCGTCTTGATCTTATCTTTATAACCGGGAGAGTTGAAAAGGTTATTTTTTTCATTTGGATCTTCAATCAAGCTATACAGTTCATGGGGACCACCAGGATAACGCCATACGAGTTTCCACTCCCGTGACCGTATCATGCGTACAGGACCGTATTCATCAAAGACGACGATACTTTCTCTATCTCCTAAGGTTTTTCCCTCAAGGAGAGGAGAAAAGGAGCAACCTGGAAGACGTTGCGGAACCTGATCTTCCAAACCGATGTATTCCATCAGAGTGGGAAACCAATCATATTGGCTAAGAAGGCTGGTATCGATACGGTTTTGCGGTACGAATCCGGGACGGCTGATAATACATGGTATCTTAACACTGGTGTCGAACATGTTCTGCGGCCAGGTGGCATTACCTTTTC
>Ga0209976_10002238_pt1 | contig 11047 bp, 8 predicted proteins | sample SumtaG_FD_182806 | JGI IMG/M metagenome (GOLD analysis project Ga0209976, IMG submission 182806) | Deep subsurface microbial communities from Indian Ocean to uncover new lineages of life (NeLLi) - Sumatra_00157 metaG (SPAdes) (version 2) | ecosystem: Environmental > Aquatic > Marine > Oceanic >... | reverse complement strand
GCGTGGTGGTGATCCGCTCCGATCAGCGCCACTTCTGCGCCGGAGCCGACCTCAAAGAGCGGGAGACCATTACCACCAGCCAGGTCTCGATGGTGGTTACCGCCATCCGGGACTGCTTTGACACCATCGCCCGCCTGCCCCAACCGACCATCGCCGCCGTGCACGGCAGTGCCCTGGGGGGTGGGGCGGAGCTGGCCCTGGCCTGCGACCTGCGCATTATGGCCGAGGACGTGCGCTTTGGCTTCAGTGAAACGAGCCTGGGGATCATCCCCGGTGCCGGGGGCACCCAAAGGCTGCCACGGCTTATAGGGCTGAGTAAAGCCAAGGAGCTGATCTTCTCGGCCCGTATCCTGGACAGCGCCGGGTGCCTGGAGCTGGGTCTGGCGGACCGGGTGGTGCCCGCCGATAACTTACACCAGGCCGCCCAGGATTATGCCGGGGAGCTGGCCCGCAACGCGCCCCTGGCCCTGAGGGCCGGCAAGCAGGCCATCATCCAGGGGCGGGAGCTCTCAATGGCGGAAGGGCTAAAGGCGGAAGGAGAGGCTTACGACAGCCTGATCCATACGCGGGACCGGGAGGAGGGAATCAAGGCCTTCCTGGAGAAGCGGCGGCCGGAGTGGGAGGGAAGCTAGAAGCCCACATCCACTAGAAGAACACGTGCCGGTTATCTATAATCCGGGCCTGCTTTTTCAGGTCGGCCACCCAGTCGTTCCAGACTGAATTCAGGCGCCGGTTGAGCAGCCGCTGGTGCTCGCTCTCCCGGTCGGTGGCGTACTGCTCCCAGTCGGGTTCCTTGCGATCCACCAGGCGTACTACTGCCCCGCCACGCTCAAGCTTGATGGTATCGCTGATCTGGCCCGGTACCAGAGTCTTGAGTATGCCAGTCAGGATGGGGCTGCGGCCGATGCCGGTGAAGCTGCCGTTGAGTTTGGCCGTAATCCCTGCGGCATAAGTAGCTTCCGGGAAGGAATCGGCCACGGCCTGCCATTGAATACCGGCTGCCAGCTGCTGCTGGACGCGGGCCATAATGAGCGCTGCCTGTTCACTGGCTGCTTCCTGGCGGACGATACGTTCCAGGGAGCCGCGGACTTCCTCAAGGGACTGCATGCCTTTGGGACGAATCTCGGCCAGCCGGGTCACCAGGTAGGACTGCTCGTTCTCAATGACATCGGAAACCAGGCCTACTTCCTCGGCCTCGAAGGCGAAACGCACCGCCCGGCGGAGCATTCCCACCGGGGGCGGCAGGTACTTGTCGGCGATGCGGAGCGGGGGAGAAGTGCTACTGGTGAGGCCATGGTTCCTGAGGGCAACCTCGAATGACGAGTCGGCGGCGTCGAAGGAGAATATATTCGCCCGGCTGCGCAGGCGGCTGTGGGTCTGGGAACTGATCTCGACCTTCAGGAGGATATGTCGGGCGCTTACCTTGGGGCCGTCCTCGTCCTCCCGGCGGTTCTCGACTTTAATTACATGGTAGCCGAACTGGGTTTTTACCGGGCTGACGATCTCACCGACCTTGGCACCGAATGCCGCTTCATCGAAGGGTGCCACCATCTGCCCCTTGCCGAACCACCCCAGGTCGCCGCCGTCAGGGCCCGAACCGGGGTCCTCGGAGTAGTCCAGGGCCAGCCGGGCGAAGTCCTCCCCGGCCCTGGCGCGGTCGGCCAGCTGCCGGGCCGTTTCCTCGACTTCAGCGGAATCCTCGGCTGTAGGGATCTTCGCCCAGACAACGTACTCCAGAATGCGGGTTTCGGGGAGGGTGTATCTATCCCGGTTCCGCCGGTAGATGGCCTTCAAGTCATCCTCGCTGACCACAATGTCATCGGCTTTGATCTTGCTGGAGGGTACGTAAATGTAATCGATGGTAGCCTCGGTGTTCCGTTCGTACCAGGCCGATTTGACCTCTTCCTCGGAGGTATAGGCTACCGCCCGCACGAGATTGCTTATTTTATCACCCGTAAGGATGCTGGCCAGGTAGGCCTCTACGGGCGCCCATTCGTTGCCGGTAGGGTTGTTCAGAGCCTGATAGTAGAGGGTAGGATCGAACTGTCCCTCGGTCTGGAAGGCCTCGTGCTGCTGGAGGAATGGCGGTGGGTAGTTCTCCAGCAGGTAATAGATCTCGTCGCCGGAGACTTCCAGGCGCCGGTCTTTGATTTCGTCGTTCAGCAGGATCATGCTGACCAGGCTTTCCCAGGCCTCGGTTTCGGCCTGGTCGATCAGCCGGTCGCTCAGCTCGCCGAACTGCTCCCGGGCCTGAGCGGTCTGTGCGGAGATGGCCTGGCTGAGCTGATCGAGGGTGATGCGGTTCGAATTCACCACGCCGACGGCGTTGCCGGTAAGGTTGCTGCCGAATATCTGATCGATTACGTTGGCACCGCCAACCAGCCCACCGATGGACAGGCTCAGGACGAAAATGAAGAGGAACGCCCATAAAATTAACTTCTGGCGTTCGCGGATGGAGGTCATAGTGGCCACAGGATTAAAACTCCGGAAATATGTCGTTTTCCTAAATGGTTGTCATTCCAGAAAAATCGCCGCCTCTTTCGAGGCGCGGGAATTTACTGCCCCGTCAGGGCCAAATCAATTTGGCTTTGGCAGAGGTTTTGTCAAGCTTACAGACATGGTTTACACTTTGGGGTAAAATAAAGTTGAGGTTCTTGTACTTGGGATCATCCAGAATTGTCACCCTGGCCCTGGACCCTGACCGTTCCGGGCCTCGGCGTAGCCGCCACGGCGAGCCCCACGGGGAGGCCGGACCCACGGGGAATCCCGGGCAGGCCGTCCAGAAGCAGGCTGCTTCAGCGATTTTGTCAGCGGCTGCCGCCTGCTCATCCGCGCCGGCCTGGTGCGCCAGCTGGGCGGCTTTGACCCGAGCTATGTCATGTACACGGAGGACGTAGACCTGTGCTACCGAGCCCGGCAGCTAGGGACTGGCTGTTATTATTTACCTGATGGCCGGGTCCGGCACTATCTGTCCAGCTGTATGGGTGGGGAACTCTCCCTGCGAACGGTCTACCTTAAGTGGCGATCCGGTATGCGGTTCTTGCGGCGCTACGCCAGGCCCTGGTACTGGCCATCAATCCTGGTGTACCAGCTGCTGTATTATGGTGTGTTGGGGCCGGCCAGGTATGTCCGACGCCGACGGAGGAAATAGTGACCAGACCGGCTCGATGCGAGTAACCGGTATCCCGGCTACAGGTCCTCAGGCGGTGGGGGAAATAAACGGTTTCCGACCTGACAGCCTGGCATGTAACTTTGAGAAAGGCAACCCCCGGTACTTTTTCCTTACATTATTTGTTGGGGGAGACATTTAACCGTTTCTACGTTGTTGGTAAAAGTATGAAAGCTGTTATTCTAGTGGCAGGCATAGCAAAACGGCTGCTACCCTATACTAAAGATATCCCCAAGTGTCTGATTCAACTTGATGACAGGACCATTATGGACTATCAACTGTCCGCCCTGGACCAGGTGGGGGTCCGGGATATTGTCATGGTTGTTGGTTATCGGCGGGACCCATTTTTCGGCCGCCTATTCCCGGCCTTTCAACCAAGCCTTGTCTAAGGCCGTGGACGCTGGTCTGGATATGGCCTATTTTGAGCATGCCCTGCAGGAAACTGCCGCCCGGCACGAACTGCATTTGATGGATATCACCGATCTGTCGTGTATTGAGATCGATTTCCCAGAGGATCTGCAGATCGCTCGGCATTTTGCCAGCACCGATCTGGATTCATCCCACTAATACAGGCGCGATGAGCTGAAGCCATTTCGATACACATTTCATTGATCCCATTCCTTTGCCTGTTAAGTCCCTGTATTCAGTGTGCGACGGTGAAATCTCATGACTCGGGGAGGTGAAAAGATCTGATGGATAAACTGATTTTTCGTTATAAACGAGTGCAGACCTATTTCGAGCTGTATGGCTTTCTAGGAGCCCTCACGTATGTCTTGAAAAATAGTCTTTACAAAAGAGTTAAGAACTTCGGCACCTACGTCTTGAGAGGCCGTAAATACCCTCAGAATATCATCTTCGTTACCGCCTTACCCAAGAGTGGCTCTACATGGCTGCAAAATCTATTCTCTTCTATTCCTGGCTTTGACCCGTTTTCCCCCTACAGGTGGAATACGTTTGTGCCGTCGGATTGGGACGAAAAACGTTGGGACCTGTACCCCGGGGTATTTAACGAGTTCGCTCGTAAACTTGCTGTGATTAGAGGCCATACATGGGGAACGGCCGAAAATATAGATTTGTTGAAGGAGAGTGACCTAAAATATTTTGTTAATGTGAGAGACCCGCGGGACAAATTAATTTCTGAATATTGGCATAGTCGAAATTCCCCTAAAAATTGGGAGCGTGAGCTGGCTTTCAGTAAAAGCCTGGCTGAGTATATTACGTACAAGCTGGATTCTGGCGAATTCGAGCGGGAGTCAATCAACTGGCTGCGGTCCTGGCTCGATGGTCGTGACGAGACGCGGTCATTCTTGCTCCGCTATGAAGATACACTCGCAAATACCCATGCCGTTTTACGGGAGGCCATGCGCTTTCTAGGATTTGACTGCAGTGAGGAAGGAATCGACAGGATTGTTGCAGCTAATTCATTTGAGAAAGTTTCGGGGCGGAAACGTGGTGTGGAGGACCATCAGCAGTTCCTCCGAAAAGGGGTTAGAGGTGAATGGGAAGAAGTATTCAGTGAAGAACAAAAGGCCAAATTCACACAGGTAGGGGAAGATGTGATCAAGGCCTTAGCCTATGAGCCAACCCTGGCATGAGGAACCCGGGAATGCCGTTCTCTCCTTCGGAGACTATCGCCGGCTTACGCTCTTCAAAGATACCGTGTAAATTGATGTGCATTCTCTGGTTATCTAAAATCAAGTGGAGCTATTTCCTCCCCAGCGATATTGCACCTACTTAACGTTTTTTTACCACCGGTGAACTGGCAGGCCTGAATCGAGTCTTAGCTTCCAAGCTCAAACAGTGGGGTATACCTGAACATCAAGTACGTCATGGAGCTCAAGCCAACACTTAAAAACCTGAAGCAGGTGGTCCGGAAATCATACGAACCCGAGCCCTATGCCCGGTACGTGGTACGGCCGATCTCCATCTACTTTACCTGGGTCTTAGTACGAACGCCCCTTTCGGCGAATCAAGTTACGGTCATGCAGGAGGTGATTGGATTCGCGGGGGCGGTGCTGCTGGGACTGGGTCTAGTAAAGTGGGCTTGGTGGGCGCCCCTCCGCTGCATTCTTTGATAACATTATGAAAGGGATTGGCATGTCACATTATAAAACATTCGTGGCACAGCTGGAGAGTAAACAGAGAGAGGAAGACGAAGCCACTGGCAGGATTTACAACCAGGATACTTTCGGCCATTGGGTGAGAAAATTATCCAGAAGGCTTACGTATCTATTTTTATTGTCTGGCCTCCATGGACCCCATGTATTATTTGCTCACTTCATCGTTGACTTGATAGCCCTATACTTTGTCTATCTTGGGTCACCCCTTATAGCGTTGGCCCTGTGGCTGTTGGCTCACGTCTTGGATAATTGCGACGGTGATCTGGCGAGGGCCCTCGATGAGGCAAGGCCGGAATGGGGGCAACTGGATATACTCCTCCATACCTGGGGGAATATGATCTTCTGGCCGATCCTGGGGTTTTTAACGGGATCGTGGCATATCGTTACACTTATCCTGGCCCTGCTGGTAATTATGGAACACCACCGTGGCCGGTTCAAGATGGTTGGTAATCGATATGGAGAGAAGTCCCAGCTATGGAAGTGGGTTGCACACCCGACCAATATCAATATCATGTACATGGCCTATGTACCCTTTGCCCTGGCGGGACAATTGGAGTGGTATCTCTACGGGTATCTGGGCTATTACCTCATGGCTGCCCTCGGGCAGGGGATTGTATTCGCTTTAAAGGTTAAACGACTGAAATAAGGGATTGGGATGTCTTCACCTTTTCGGAATATCGTGGACGATGAATATGATAGTAAGATTCATAATCGTATTCGCCGGGCCAAAACATTAGAGTTTCTCACGCCCCATGAGAACGCGCAAAAAGGACTAGACATAGGTGAGCGTTCTTTCTTTACTGGTCAATTGGAAAACTTGTTTGGGATACCGCTTGACAATACTTCGGTGGATCTGGACGTTGGTTCATTCGAGAGTGAGTATGATGTCATCACCTGCTTCGAGGTTATCGAACATTTGTTCAATCCTCTTCACTGTCTTCTTGAAATAAAAAAGGCGCTATCTCCAGGTGGTAGGATATATCTATCAACCCCGTGTGGTAAACCGCGTCTCCTATGGAGTCCTCACCACTTCCACGAGATGTCTTCTAGGTCAATAAACGCTTTGCTGCAAAGGGCGGGCTTATCGGTAGTTCGTCAAAAGAAAATCCGTATTCTCCCCTGGTGGCACTATCTAACGGGGTTTCGCCCGCTATTGAGAGGTGTTTGTGACCGTACCTGGCTGTTTGAGCTTAAGATGAGCAAAGGAATCCAATGACACTGCCAAGTTCATGAGCAACACCCTGCCAGACGAGTTGAAAATCGCCAGAGAGGCTTCCATCACAATGGGGGGGAGTGCCGTCGGGGGAATTCTCCGATACTTCTTCAACATATATGTGGCCCGGTTCTTGGGGATGGAAGTTCTCGGTTTCTATGCCATCAGCAATGCGATGACGCAAGTAGCCTCCGTGGTGGGCAGACTGGGTCTTAATTTGGGTGTTGTTCGGTTTGTTTCCCGTTTGGAAGCCCTGGATCGCGTCCCGGAAGCCACCGCCACCATCCGGCGGGCAGTTAAGTACGGCCTTATTAGCGGGCTGCTGGTGGGATTGATTCTCATCGCCAGCGCTGGGTTCCTGAGCGTGAATCTGTTTCACGCTCAAAGCGAATTTCTGGGCCGACTGTTTATCTGGTTCTTTGCGACCATTCCCCTCATCGTGCTGGCGCATATCGCCGCGGCGGGCAGTCAAGGCTTCAGGGTTCTTAAGCATCGGGCATTGGCTCTCGACGTCCTGCCCGCGATTTTCCTGTGTGCAGCTTTTCTGGGACTGGTCGGTTGGGCCGGTTCTCTCCGGTCCGTGGCGGCGGCGTTTGTTGGCTCGCAGGTCGTTTCGGCCCTGGCTGCGTTCTATTTTCTCACACGACTGGTGCCCGTTCACCGGCCGTCCACCAGTACCCCCGACACCGGACTGCTACGATTCTCCCTCCCTCTGGTCTTGGCCGCTATTATGTCCATGCTCATCCACTGGAGTGATATCCTCATGCTGGGTGCCCTCACCGATGGACGGACGACCGGCCTCTACCAACCGGCGGCCAGGACCGCCGGTATGATGCTCCTGTTTACGTCGTCCTTCTCCTGGATACTGGCACCCATGGTTTCAGGTTTTGATGCCAGGCAGGAGAAAGCGAGAATTCACAGCCTGCTGAAGTTGGCCGCCAGATGGAATTTTTCCTTCACCTGGCCTGCTTTCCTTTTCCTATGGCTGTATGCTTCCAAGGTCATGCTGGTCTTCGGTGCCGAATTCCTTCCCGGCCGGGTAGTCCTGCAGATTCTGGCATTGGCGCAGGTGATCTTATCTCTCGCTGCGGGCAATGCTTTTGTTTTGACAATGACCGGCCACCCCAAGGCCGCACTGGTCAACAATACCCTGACCCTCACGGTAAACGTATTGGCCAATCTTTACCTGATTCCACGATACGGTACCTTGGGCGCAGCCCTGGGAACTCTGGCCGCCCTGGGGACCCTCACTCTTCTGCGGATGGCAGAGGTGTGGGTTCTATACCGGATGCATCCTATGACCTGGAATCATGTTAAGCCCCTGTTGGCCGGGGGGGCTGCTTTTGCCGTGTGTATGGCCGCTAACAGATTTATATTTGACTGGCACACGATTATCGTACTCCTCCTTGGAGCAGCTATTTTCGTGGCAGTCTATGCCGGTGTCACCTATCTGTTGGGTCTAAGCCAGGACGATCTCTCCGTACTCCGGGCGATCCGTCGCAAGCTAGAAAGGGGGCTCCGTTGAACCCCGGAACAGGATGGAAAACTCCAGCGTGGGTCCTTGCGGCCCTGGTTTTGATAGGGCTGAGCCTGGTGCTTTATTACAAGCCGCTGCTGGGAAGCCAGCTCTTCACGGGGCCAGACACTCTTGCCCCGACAGCCACATCCAAAGCCCTCGGTGACTTTGAGGAAGAGACCGGGGAGAGACCATTGTGGCAGCCCTGGATTTTCTCGGGAATGCCTACTATTCATGCTTTTTCTGACATATCCAGACTGTACCTGCCAAACCCGATTGGTGAGACGATCGTATCACTTGGTTTGCCCAGGCTATGGTTCTTTTTCCTGCACCTCGTTTTCGCCGGGCTCGGGTGCTACTTTCTACTCCGACGTCTGGGAGGATCCTTCGCAGCAGGCCTGTTGGGTGGCACCGGCTTCATGCTCATGCCCTACATCAACACCATGCTGGTGCACGGGCACGGCAGCCAGATGATGACCCTGGCCTACCTGCCGTGGGTGATCTGGGCTGTCCTGCGGCTTTACGACCGAACCACTTTTGCATCGGCGGCGCTCTTGGCCCTGCTGGTGGGTTTGCAGCTGCAGCGGGGCCATGCCCAGATCGCCTATTACACCCTGCTCCTCCTGGGACTGTTCTTTCTGGTGATGGTGGTCAAGTCGTGGCGGGAGGCTCGCCGTGGCGGCGACGCCGAGGCTTCGGAGCGGGGTGCCAGCTGGAACTGGCGTTTCATACTTTTGTTTGCCCTGGCCATGGTGGTAGGTTTCGGTTTGGCCACCTCCCTATTCCTGCCGGTCATGAACTACACCCCCTACAGCATTCGCGGGGGCGGGATGGGTGGCGGCACCGGCTTTGAATATGCCACCCAGTGGTCCTTCAGCCTCGGGGAAACCGTCACCTTCCTGCTGCCGTCATTTTACGGTTTCGGCGGCGTTACCTACTGGGGCGATATGCCTTTTACCGATTACCCCAACTATATGGGCATCCTGTTGCTCCTTCTGGCTGTCTGGGCAGTGGCTGCCAGGCGCACCTGGTTTGTCTGGACGCTGGCCGCCGGGGGATTCCTGGCCTACCTGTTGAGCCTGGGGCATAACTTCTTCTTGTATAGATTGTTCTATAACCTGTTCCCCTATTTCAACAAGTTCCGCGTCCCGGTCATGCTGCTGGTTCTGACCCAGTTCAGTGTGGTTGTGCTGGCGGGGATCGGGCTTGACTCGTGGCTCAGCTGGCTGACAGACCGGAAGGTGGAACAGGCGCGTCGTATTCTGCTGTGGATAGCTGGCGGGTTAATGGCCCTGGCCCTCCTGTTCCTGATCTCCGCGTCCATGCTGGAGGGATCCTTCCCGGCAGCCAGGGGTGTCCCGGCACAGATGGCCCCCCGGATAGAGAGCCTGCGCCTGTCCCTGATCCGAACTGATGCTCTGCTGCTGCTGGTCATCGGGGGCTTGGCTATAGGTTGCCTTTACTTCTGGCAGCGGGGACGCCTCCCACGCAAGTGGCTGCTGGTCGGATTGGTGGCGCTCAGCGCTACGGACCTGGGACGCATTGACCGTATGATTATCGAACCGTCCAGAGAGAGCCTGCGGGCGGAAATGCTGCGGCCCAGAGCCTATATGCAGCGCTACCTGGGCAGAGACCAGGTGCTGGATTTCCTCAGCAGCGATACGTCGACTTACCGGATTTTTCCCCTTGGCAAGCAGCTTGGTGGTGAAAATCGCTGGGCGGCAGCGGGATTGGAATCCATCGTTGGTTACCACGCGGCCAAGCTGGTCAACTACGACCGGTTCATGCAGGCCACCAGCTTCCAGAGCGAGGGCATCCTGCGGATGCTCAACGTCAAGTACCTGGTGGGCCTACAGCGGTTCAGCGATCCCCGGTTCAGGGAGGTGTTCGTAGGCAATCTCTATACCGGGGGCAGCTATCAACCCGCTGCCGTGTACGAGTTCGTCGCTTTCCTGGACCGGGCGTGGTTCCCCCGAAGGGTGGAGTACAAAGCCATAGCGGAGGAGATCTTCGAGCTGCTGCGCAATCCCGGATATAATCCCGAGGAAGTGGTATATATTATTCAGGCGGATGTGACCGACACCCTGACGGTTCCACCGGCTGGTGGAGCGGGCCGGGTTCTGGAGGCCGCCTGGCAGGCCGACCACCTCCGGCTGAAGGTAGAAACCGATGCACCGGCCTTCCTGGTGCTAAGCGAGGTTTACTACCCCGAAGGCTGGCTGGCACGCGTGGATGGTAAACCCGCGCCCATTCGCGAGGTAAACACGTTCCTGCGGGGCATCATGGTACCCGCCGGAACCCACGAGATCACTATGGACTTTGAGCCGGCGGACGTCCGGCTGGGGCGCCTGATCAGCAGCCTTTCCCTACTGCTGATCGTGCTGGGATTCATCCCCGCCGCTGCTAGTATAATGCGCTCCCGCCTGCCCCTCCCAGAAAAATGGTCCCATCAGGAAAAGGATCAATAATGATGCCACCCTACCGTCATACAGTCAATCTTAAAACGGGGCTATTTGCCCTGGGTGTTCTCATCGTGGCGGCCCTTCTGTGGTACTCCCAGAGCCTGGTACGGGAGCTCCGGACCAACGAGCGCCGCCTGCTGGACCTGTACGCCAACATGATCGCCAAGGCGGCCTCCGAGGAGAGCGGGGAGGAGCTGAGTTTCGTCTTCGACGAGGTAATCCGGCATATCCAATTCCCCGTAGTAATAACGTCTCTAGAGGGAGAGGCCGTCAGCTGGCGCAACGTGGAAGTGGCCGAAGGGATCTCCCCCGATAAGGAGCAGGCTTATCTAGCGAAGATCATTGAGCGTATGGACCGGGTCCACAATCCGGTGGATGTACGCTATGGGGAGCGGGTCGTTACCCGCATTCACTACGGTGACAGCAGCATCGTCAGCCGCCTGAGGTGGCTGCCGTACGTGGAGATCGCCGTGGTGGGGCTGTTCATCCTGGTGGGATTTGCCGGTTTTACCATGATCCGCAACAGCGAGAAGCGGTCTATCTGGGTGGGTATGGCCCGGGAAACGG
>Ga0209976_10002237_pt1 | contig 11047 bp, 7 predicted proteins | sample SumtaG_FD_182806 | JGI IMG/M metagenome (GOLD analysis project Ga0209976, IMG submission 182806) | Deep subsurface microbial communities from Indian Ocean to uncover new lineages of life (NeLLi) - Sumatra_00157 metaG (SPAdes) (version 2) | ecosystem: Environmental > Aquatic > Marine > Oceanic >... | reverse complement strand
TTTCATTAAAAAACAACTAATAAACCTAAATCCAGAAGAATCAATTAAGCTGTTAGTAGCTTCTTTGGAATCTGAAGGTTTTTCTCAAGAGCATAAAGCTGAAATAATCAATTTAATAGGTTTTGAATTATCTAGCATAAATATTACATTTGAAGATTCTAGCTTTTTGAAAATAAAATATCCTGAATTATTTTCATATTTAGTCCAATATAAAGAGGTGTTATTAGAAAATATTACTGCTATAACGATACAAGATAACACAGATTTAATAGATAATACGTTAGCAATATTAAGGACTTTAGGGGACGAAGTGCATAAAGATCTTATTAAATTATTATTAAAGGATAATTTTCTCCCTAAAAAGAATGCTATTAAATTAATTGGGAAATTAAAACTTCCGGATGCGGTAGATTTCCTAATTGTTAATTTGGACAATATATATAATGAGGTAAGTATAGCGTCAATTGAGGCTTTAGGAGAGATAGGAGACCTTTCGGCCGTACCTGAACTTTTAAATGTTTTAGACATAGAAGATATCTCATTTGAATATCTAGATTTAGACATGAAATTCTATATTCTTGATGCTGTAAAAAAAATTTACTTAAATAATAAAGACGCATCTTATGATTACTTATATTCATGTTTAGAGACTGATAATGACATTATAAAGGAGAGTGTTGCATATATACTCGGAGAAATCGCAAGAGAAGATTTTCTGAACCAATTGATTAGTCTTTTAGAGGAAAAAAATTTAGATGTAAAGAAAAACTCTATTATTGCTTTAGGAAAAATAGGAAATTTAGAAGCCTTAGACCCTCTAATCAAAATTTTAGAAAATGTTTATTCATATTGGATTATAAAAAAGGTAGCTGTCGATGCTATATATAATATTTATCAAAAAAATTCATATTTATTAAAGGAAGAGAGGAAAGAATCAAAAAGATTGCTAACAAAATCTACAGCACATTTAATTGATCATTTAAGTAGTAATGAAAGTGAAAACTTTAAAGTTAAATTAAGTTTAATTAAAGTCTTGGAAGATTATGGTGGTCAACCAGCTTTAAATGCATTATTAAATAGAGTTAACGACTTTCATAGAATAGTCAGAATTCATGCCTCCAACGCGATTAGAAGGATTGAAAAAAAACTAGAATTAGAGAACTCTCATTAAAATAAATTCTCTTTACTTAGAAAAGATTGGTGGTATTGGTCATATTGGCGAATAAGTACTCTTTATTTAAATTAATATCCCGAATATCTATAAAATTAATAAGGTTAATTTAGACAATTTCCAAATAATTAAGCTGAATATTGATAAGATTTCTGGTTCTGGGTGAGTTTTCACATAATAACCAATAAAATTTTAAATGAGTTTCATTTTTTTATATGTGATATAAAAAAACTGAATTTATGGTATGGATTTGGCAATAAAAAACAATTCCAAGAAACGGACGCCTTTATACGGGATTCATTTAAAACTTGGAGCAAGGATCATTGACTTTGCTGGATGGTTAATGCCTGTTCAATATGAAAGTATCATAATGGAACATGAAACTGTTAGAAAAAACGCCGGAGTATTTGATATTTCTCATATGGGTGAATTCTTACTTGAGGGTGAGGATATTATTGACTTCCTTCAATATTTAATGACAAATGATTTGAACTTATTAGAAATAGGAAAAAGTCAATACTCAGTCATGTGTTATGAGAATGGAACCGTGGTTGATGATATAATTTATTATATGGAAAATAAAAATAAATTTCGAATGGTAGTAAATGCCAGCAACATAGATAATGATTTCCAATGGCTTAATGAACATATAAGCGATTATAACGTCAAAATTTCTAACATTTCTAAAAATAGGTGCCATTTAGCATTTCAAGGTCCTAAGAGTGATAAGTTACTCGATCCCTTAGTTGATACAGATTTATCACAATTAAAGCGATTTTATTTTACAAATTGCAATTTAAATGAAGTACCTCTTTTTATAGCTCGAACAGGATATACCGGAGAAAATGGTTTTGAGATTTCATTTGAGGCTCAGCATGCAGAACTAGTTTGGAATGCACTGCTTAATACTGGAGCAAGCCCTATTGGATTAGGAGCGCGTGATACATTGCGTTTGGAGTCCTCTTATTCTTTATATGGGCATGAAATTAGTGATTCAATTACACCAATTGAAGCAAATCTCAGCTGGGTAGTAAAAAAAAAGGAAGGAATTGATTTTATTGGGAAGCAAGTTCTTCTTAACCAAAAAGAATATGGGCCCTTGCGCATTCTCGTTGGATTAAATCTTTTAGACCGAGGGATTATCAGGGAAAATTATAAATTATTTAAGGACGGTGAAAATATTGGGTATGTTACTTCAGGCGGGTATTCACCTACATTAAAGAAAACGATTGGTTTAGCATTAGTGAGAACAGATCTAAGCTCGATTGGAACCGAATTAGAAATTGAAATTCGAGGAAAATTGTTGAAAACTATAGTAGTATCCACACCTTTTTATCGAAGTGTTTAAAAATTAGATTATAAAAATATTAGAGTAATTAAAATGGATTTTAAAGTTCCTACAGATCGGAAATATACGAATTCTCATGAGTGGGTTAGGTTAGAAAACGAGAAAGCTGTAATGGGAATTACAGATTATGCACAATATCAACTAAGCGATGTGGTATACGTAGAACTACCTAAAATTGGTGAGGTTTTTGAAAAGGGAAGCATGATTGGAGAGATTGAATCCGTAAAGGCCGTAGACGAGTTTAATATGCCTTTATCAGGAGAAATCGTTGAATTAAATGACCAACTTCATAATAATCCCGAATTAGTCAATTCTTCACCATATGATGAGGGGTGGTTTTTAAAAATTAAAATTAATAATCCAAGTGAATTAGATACATTTCTAACCGCAAATCAATACCAAGAATTGATTCAAAGGGAGGAAAATCAGTAATGTTTTCTCTATTTAATTTCTTTAATTTAATTTAGAGGGGTATGTAAATTGGATTTTATTCCACATGATAAAGACACTATCAAAGAAATGTTAAAGGTTATAGGAGTAAATTCTATTAAGGATCTGTATAAGGACATTCCAAATGAGTTAAAAGTAAATAAACTTGATCTTCCAGAGAGCTTATCCGAGCCGGATCTTTTGAGAAAGTTAGAACAATTGGCACATAAAAATAAGATTTACTCAAGTTCTTTTTTAGGAGCTGGTTGTTATTATCATTATATTCCGTCATTAGTCGAATTTGTTATTAGTCGATCGGAGTTTTATACTTCTTATACTCCATACCAGGCAGAGGCTAGTCAAGGCTATTTACAAGCAATTTTTGAATATCAATCCGCTATTTCTAGGCTAACAGGAATGGATGTGGCTAATGCAAGCATGTATGATGGTTCAACTGCGCTCGCTGAAGCGGCCATTATTTCAACCATCATTACTCGAAAAAATAAAATTTTATTGTTAGAGGGGATTCATCCAGAATATATAGAAGTACTTAAAACCTATTGTTGGGGGCATCATATCGAATATGAGCTTGTTTCTGAGGAATTCCTGTTTTCAAAATTAAGTGAGGATATTGCAGCAATTTTATTTCAAAGTCCTAATTTTTTTGGTGAAATAGAAGATGTGTCACCATTAGTTAAAAAAATTAGAACAATTTCTCCTAAATGTTTAATCATTCAAGTAATGACCGATTTGACATGCTTAGGGATATTAAAACCGCCCGGAGATTTAGATATAGACATTTTTGTTGCAGAGGGACAGTCATTAGGAATTGCGCCATCATTTGGGGGTCCTGGATTAGGGATCTTTACAGCTAAAAATCTATTTTTACGTAAAGTTCCAGGTCGATTGATTGGTAAAACTAAAGAAATTAACGGTGTAAAGGAGGGATTTATCTTGACATTACAAGCACGCGAACAACACATCCGTCGAGAAAAGGCAATTTCAAATATTTGCACTAATCAATCCTTATGCTCCTTGGCAGCATTAATATATCTCATTTCTTTAGGAAAGACAGGCTTGAGAGAAATTGCATCACAGAATTTTCAAAAGGCAAATTATGTTAAAAGAAAAATAGCAGAAATAGAAGGATTTGAAGTTTTAAATCAAAAACCTACATACAATGAATTTTTAGTTAAATGTCCAAATATAAATAAGTTTAGGACTCTATGTAAAAAAGATAATTTATTACCACCTTTAAAATTATCCAAATATTTTCCTGATATGAAAGATGTAGCATTAATATGCGTTACTGAAATGAATAAAAGATCCGACATTGATGCTTTCCTTAACGCTGCTTTACTCACGATTAAAAAAACCAAATGGAGAGATTAAGAATGGATTCAGATTCGAGATTAATTTTTGAAAAGGGATATAACCATCCACATAACAATTTTATTCCAAAAATGGATATAGAATGCGTAAATATTGATGATTTAATATCTAAAACATTACAGAGAGAAGATTTACCAATTCCAGACATACCTGAAATTGAAATTGTACGCCACTTTTTAAATTTGAGCCAAAAAACCTATGGTGTCGATACGGGAATATACCCTTTAGGATCTTGCACTATGAAATATAATCCCAAAATTAACGAGGTTATAGCTCGGCTCCCCTATTTTTCTAAACTTCACCCACTACAAGAGGAGAATCTAGGTGCACTTGAGTTAATAATTGAACTATCTAAAATATTATGTCAAGTAACAGGGATGGATGGATTTACTTTTCAACCTGCTGCTGGAGCTCATGGTGAATTAACGGGATTATTAATCATAAAAAAATATTTTGAAATTATGAATCTAAAAAAAAATGCTATTATTATTCCCGAATCCGCTCATGGAACAAATCCAGCATCTGCTAAAATGGCAGGCTTTTCTATTATTAAAATAAGGTCTAATAAAGACGGTGAAATCCCAATTGATCTCCTTAAATACGCGATGGAAGGGGATAATGTCGCGGGAATAATGTTGACTAATCCTAATACATTAGGCCTATTTGAGAGAAATATTAAAGATATTACTAAAATTGTTCATGATTATGGGGGATTATGTTATTATGATGGGGCTAATTTAAATCCAATATTAGGAATTTGTCGACCAGGAGATATGGGATTTGATATTATTCACTTGAATTTACATAAAACCTTTTCGACTCCTCATGGAGGGGGAGGTCCTGGTTCTGGACCAGTAGGAGTTAAAAAAGAACTCATTCAATTTCTTCCAAATCCATGTATTTTTTTAAATAAAGACGGTTTCCAATATAGAGAATGCTCTGAAAATAGTATTGGAAGAATAAAGTGCTTTTGGGGTAATTTTGGTATTTTGATAAGAGCATATGCTTACTTGCTCGCATTAGGGGCTCAAGGCTTAAAGCGTGTAGGAGAGATATCCGTTTTAAATGCGAATTATTTACAGGTTCAATTACAAAAAAAATACCACGTTCCCTATAATCGAACATGTCAGCATGAATTTGTACTCTCAGATAAAAATCTACCTAATGATATAACTACTGAAGATATAGCTAAAAGAATTCTTGATTATGGGATTTATGCCCCAACAATTTATTTCCCCTTAATTGTTAGTGGCGCGATGATGATTGAACCAACTGAAACAGAATCAAAAGCCTCATTAGATAATTTTGTTAAAGTCATGTTGAACATTTATGAAGAAGCAAGATCTAATCCCGAGTTAATTAAAAATGCCCCTCATAATACACCAGTTAAACGCCTTGATGCGGTTCTTGCAGCAAGAAAGCCAATATTACATGACTGATTAAAGTTATCAAATTACTACTTTTTCAGGGACAGTATAACTTTATTTTATTTTCTCATTTTAAGAAATTCACCTGACTTCATTAAATTACAAGGTCTAAGATAAGGTTTTCCGATCCTCTCTGCCAGTTCGTCTAATAGTTTAGAATATTCATTATATTTTTTTTTTCCTGCAATAAAAGGACCTGGTAAGTGAAATCCCGCTGATACCGCATTATCTATAGTTTTAAAACCCGTAACAATTCCTTCTTCTAAAAGCCTACATCCCTCATTTAACATGATTGCTATTGTAGTTTCGATATCCAATAATCCCGCTTTGTTAGACTCATCTATTTCAGGAGCTTGTCCCTCGGGCCATTGATAGAATCCCTTACCTGTTTTTTTGCCTAAATTACCATTTTTAACTAAATCTGCTAGAATTTTACCTGGAGCAAAATCGGGGGATATGACTTCTGCTAAATAATTCATAGCATGATATACCGTATCTAGGCCGATAATATCAATGAACAGACAAGCACCTAAAGGCGACATCTCTAGAATATCAGCGTCTATTTGTTCAAAGCTGAGTCCTTTTTCGCTAGCCTTATCTATGATCCAATTTATATATATTGTACCAGCGATTACTACCCTATTTGCTACATATGCGGGACTCTCTTTTTCTAGTCTAATTACTAATCGTTTTCCTTCTAGACTTGGTAATTTCTGGGCTATCGCAACTCCAATATCTAAAGACTTATCAGTAGCATTATGACCTCTGGTAACTTCGATTAATTTGTTTTCTATTGGAGGTGGAAAAAAGTGCATGCCAATTACTTTTTCGAGCCTCCCTGAAGCTTCACCGATTTTAGTAATACTCATTGACGAGGTATTAGTTGCTAAAATAGCATGTTCAGGAGCATACTTTCCTAATTTTTTAAAAACTTCTTGCTTGATTTTCATAATTTCAGGAACGCATTCAATTATAAAATCTGCGTTTGAAACTGCTTTTGATAAATCTATTTCTTTATACAGATTTCTCATAAGAGTATCAGCAGTTATTCCTTCACCTAATTGACCTTTAGATTCAAGTATTTTTAGACCATATGCCTCATCGTTTTCAATTTGATTGGCAGCTTTGTCAATTAATTCTAAATTAATATCGTTGAGAATAACTTTCTCAAAACCTGCCATTAGCGCAGCCTGAGTAACAGAATGACCTTGTACTCCAGCTCCAATTACAGCTATATTTTTAATATGATTAATATCGACCATTTTTTTTCATCTTTAATCCATTAACTCTTTCTATTAACTTCTTTTACAATAATTTCTTTTTTTTAGTATTTAAATTCAATTCAGTCATTTATCATTAGGCAAATCTAAGTCAATATGATTTATTAAGAGATATTTATTTTTAAAAATAAGTTAAATTTCTTATGTATTTGTTAAGGTAATTTATAATAAGTTTTTTTTGCTATAAACAATTTTTATTAAATAATAATACAATTAGATTAATTAAACACACATTTGATTTTAAGATTTAAATATGACAGAAGAAGAAGTTAATCACGATCAAGCTGCTTCTAAATATAAATATTCGTTTGACTTTATCCAAAAGAAGCTTGAGGGCAAAAAGGATTCTTATGGAATGTTGATGAAAGAAATCGTGAGAACTGGAATTTGCACTGAATGTGGTACTTGTGCCGCAGTATGTCCTGTCTTGGAATGGGATCATCTTACTGGGCAACCCAAATTGATAGGAAAATGTACTGGCTGCGGAATATGTTATAATCAATGTCCACGTACAATTACCGATCCAATTCAGCTTATAGGAGAGTTTAATAGAGGCTATGTTGCTAACACAAACATACCTGAAGTAATTGGGGGGCAAGATGGTGGAACTGTTACAAGTCTATTATGTTATTTGTTTGATGAACATCTAATTGATGCTGCGATTGTTACCATGAAAGATCCTGATAAGCCATGGCATCCCATTGCCCAAATAATAACTAGTAAGGATGACGCGATTAAATCTTCGGGTTCAATATATGCACATAGTCAAACAGTAGATGCATTACTGGATGCCATACGTGCAGATTATAGATCAATTGCGTTTGTAGGCACCCCCTGCAATATCGATGCAGTGCATAAAATGCATAGCTCTCCTTCAGGAATGCTTAAATATTTCATGCGAGCTCATATTTTAACAATTGGACTATTTTGTATGGATAGTTTTTCTCCTGAAACCTTATACCCGATGTTTGAGAAAGATGGCATAGATTTAGCGAAAGTTACAAAGATGGATATCAACAAAGGTAAATTTCATTTATATTATGAAAATCAAGAAGAACCTGTAAAATCATACGCAATAAGGTCTCTCCATAAATATAAGAGCTCTTCTTGTAGTTTTTGTACAGATTTAACAGCCGAAAATGCAGACATCTCTGTGGGATCAGTTGGTTCGGGGGCGAATAAGAACACTGTATTTGCTAGAACTGCAATGGGGGCAGAAATTCTTGAAGATGCTGCTCAAAAGGGGTATTTAATAGTTGAACCCTATAATGCTATAAATTTGAACGCAGTATTGTTTTTAGGAAAATTAAAGAAGGTCAGCCAATATACTATCCAAAAGCGAAAGGTCTTTATTGTTAAGGATGTGGTTGATGAAGAAGAATCTAGAATTGAAACAAAGGAGATAAGTGAACAAGCTAAGTCGGTATTTGGTACTAGACGTGCTATATCTGTAACTAAAGCTTTAAATGAAAAAGTTAAAACACTAAACCTGACAATAACAAATACAGCGGGTTTTACTCTAGAAAAGATTCAAGTCCGAATTGCTACTGTGGATGAGGTTTTTGAAAGTAAACCTTGGGTAACCACCATTAAAGAAATGTTCCCTTATGAATCAATTAATGTAGATTATCCCGTTGATGCTTTAGAGGGTGCCGTACTTGTTGAAGCTACATCTGAGTTATATGGTAAAATTTTCTCAAGAACTATAAAATTCGCACCAAAAAAAGAATAAAACAAAATAAATTTTTCGGGGTTTTTTTGATTTCCTTACTATTTTTATCTTACCTATTAGAATATATACAGTTCTACTTAATAATTCACAATTATGGGCAATAGAGATGAGCAATATACTTCTTAGATGCTTAACTGACACAATCTTCACTCTATTTTATTTACTGAAACAAAATTAGTAATTTAATGATGAGTATGGTATTTTAAATAATTTTACATGGTATAGAATAATGAAAAATTTCGGTATGTTAATATGAATAATAACTTTTTGAAAGATGAGAAAGATTTTTTATTAAATCAAGGAATAAATCTCGACTTATTCCGTAAATATAAATGGCAATGGCTAGAAAAAGAAAAAGATATTTTGGACTTAAATATTCTTAATAATTATTTTACTTATGTTCTACTGCCATATTATATTATTAATAAAGATTTGAGCCGAAGTGATTTGAAAAAATTAGGTTTTAATCCATTTTTAGTCAAAATTTCTCATTATCAATTTCAATTATCTGAATTAAAGGATGAATTTAGACCCTTTAGTAAAGACAATTTAATTAAATTGTTAGGTAAAACTATTGCCATAAGACGATTAAAGATAGCTTCTCAAAGGATCTCTAATTTGGAAAAAGAGCGAGATGAAGCTGAAAAGATTTTTTTTTCAGACGTATATACTTATTCAGATGATGTGATTAAATCTAATAAGATGTCTAATCAGAAAAAAATTAAATGGACTCTTTCTAGAATGTATAAATTTAATCCAAATTTATTTAAAAACCTAGAGAGAAATAATTATTCATATCCAAATATTGTTTCAGAATTTCTTATTTATTTTATCAAAAATAGGTTTAGACAATCTTACATATCAAAGATCTTAATGGTTGATGAAAGAAATTTATTAAAGAAATATAAAAAATTTTTAAATTTAAACTTTCAGGAGGCAAAATTGGAATATTTTTCAAAGCCAATCTATATTAAATATTATTCCAAAGGTATGAGAGCCTATGAAATGATACCGATCTTATCTAAAAAATATATAGAGACCAAAGAAAAATTTGGTTTATCTAAAAATACAATTAGAAAACATATAACCGAAATTTGGGAAGATATTTTTAAAAAACTATATAATAATTTTTCTTTACTTGATTTATTTTTATATGAAAAATTTTTTCATAATATTGAGTACCCAAGATATGTTTTAGAATATAAAACATTATTGAAATCTGTTGGAGAAAGTAAAGATTATGGACTTCTTTATTTTTCTTTTGAAGTCCGTATCATCAAATTTATTTCAGCTTTAGGTTTATCAGCTTTTGATGGTTATGATCTTTATAAACATTTAATTGAAGGTAATAGAGCGAGTTTCCATCATATTAATTTTATTAAAAGTGATGATAGATTTGAGAATCTAGTTTGGTTACCTGATAAGAAAGACTCTAACGCTATAAATGATACTAATTATGCTTATCATCACCATCCTATTATTAAGACCTATGAGTTTAGAAAGATTCTTGAAAATAATGTATTAAATTTATCATTAATCATAAAAGAAAATAATATATTTTTTCTTGATAATATTCAAAATTATTCAAAAAATACTTATGCACTAATTAAAAAAAGAATTAATAATTTTGATTGGTTAAATGGTATAATTTACTATCTTCCAAGAGGAACTTGGATTAAAAAATTTAAATTTGATATTTTTGATTATCTTATGAAAAGACACGTTCATCCTAAATTTCATAATATTTCAAATTTAATTAAAAACGAATTCAAAGTTTTCTGGGAAGAATATTTGAAAAAGAAAAGAAATTAATAAGTGACCAAAAAATTTTAGATTTTTAATCTAGATTCGATAAACTTTTTTTTCTTAATATCTTTAAGATCCTAAAAACAATTGAATTTGGTGATAAAAAATTTGAAAATTTCACTAGTAGGACTTGGCGGAAGTGGAAAGACTTCGCTATATAGTGTCGCATTCGCAGAAAAAAGCCCTCAAGATACCAAAGCATTAAGCCCGACAATACTCTATGAGACAAGAAGGCATCCATTATTTTTGTTTTAGAATTTCTCTAAAAAAGTGCAGATTTCTTGGCCTCCAAGTGGGCATATATTTTCGTTGAGTATTATTACTCTGAAAAGTGCATTTGACTTCGGAGGACAAGAGCAATATAGGAAAGAGTATATGGAAAAGCCTGACATCTTTAAAGGTACAGATATTCTAATTCCGGTAGTAGATCTTCATGATCCGAACAATTTCGAACAAGCAAAA
>Ga0209976_10002233_pt1 | contig 11059 bp, 11 predicted proteins | sample SumtaG_FD_182806 | JGI IMG/M metagenome (GOLD analysis project Ga0209976, IMG submission 182806) | Deep subsurface microbial communities from Indian Ocean to uncover new lineages of life (NeLLi) - Sumatra_00157 metaG (SPAdes) (version 2) | ecosystem: Environmental > Aquatic > Marine > Oceanic >... | reverse complement strand
TGTTTTAAGTTTGAATAATCCATTGTTATGCCATGAATAATCTTTTTCTTCGAAATTATATAATTTTGATTTTAGAAATTTGTCTCGTATATTCAAGGAAGCTTTATCTTCTGAAGAACAGATAATTAAAAACTGAATTATATTCACCTAAGCTATAGTTTTTAATTAAAATTCCTTTGAAACTTTTGAATTTTAAATTTATAGAAAATAAAAAGATTATAGATTTAAGACTTTTCGCAGTTTTCTCAGCATTTTTCTAAAGTAGTATAAAATGTTCTATAATTCTAGTTTATTACTACAACTTTAATATATTTTAAATCTATTCTCAATATTAATGAGTGTTGAATTAATAATAGTTGTAATTCTAGCATTACTTTTCGGAGTTTTCTTCTTTGTAGCAGAATATTTCGAACACAAGCTTTTTGAATTACATGCTTCATATATTGCTGGAATTTCCGTTGTGTACTTTTTCCTTATAGTACTCCCTGAAATCGCTGAAAGATTGCCAGAATTTCCTTTTCACTTAGAGATTTTCGAATACCTTTTTGTCTTATTTGGATTCATTTTTGTTCATATCTCGGAAAAATTGATCCTACAAAAAGTTGAAGCAAATACTCAAAAAAAAATGCGAAAATTGATACAGAAAGAAAAAATACTTGAAAGTGTTGAGCATAATATGGAGAAAATCCTCACAAGTGAATTAAAACAAGAAAGTATGGATGAACTTGCCTTAAAAGATATCGCCCGAACTTTGTCTGAATTGAATGAACAAGAAGAAATAATGAAAACTAATATAAATAGGTACAAAATAAAAATACAAAACCATGTCAATGAAGAACTAAAAAAATTTAGGTTTTTCACGGATTTTACATATCATTTTCTTGTTGGAATAATCCTGGTTGGGTTATTGAGAATAGAATTAGTGTCCGGTATCTTGTTCTTTTTCTATGCGTTTTTTAGAACAGTATTATCGAAACGATCTGAAAAGCACTTGATTTTCACTGATTTGGACATCTATGAAGAAACAGGATATAAATTGAGGGGAATATTAAAATATATTTTAGAAACATCTGCCTTGTCTGGTATCATTTTAGGTCTAATAATTAATGCACTTTTACCTAAGAACTTAGAGCTCCTGTTTATCTTTTATTCATTCATATCTGGCGTGATCCTTTACGTCATTGTACGAGAAGTGGATTCCTGAAAAAGAAAAAGGAGATCCTATTAAGTTCCTCATCGGATTAATTGGTTTTGCTGTAGTAATTATCATCATTAACATATTTACAAACGTGTTATAATGGATGACAACCTGTTTTCCCCCGTTTTTTGTATTATTTGAATCATTCGATAATTTAAATTTAAAATGTTTAGAAGCAATAGACAATTTTTTAGTTTTATTTAGTTTTATTTCAAATTTTCTTACGAGAACTTATAAAATAATAATACATATTTAATTCAGCTTATTGCATTTAACTAACATCTTTAAAAAGATTACAAAACATTATACTCAATTTTTTTATTAATAGCCTTGTTGTATAAATTATGCAGAAAAAAAGTTTTAATGACATACTAGGAATCGATGAAGCTGATAAGACAATCATAGAAATGATTGAGAAGGACCCAGACATAACCCACAGCGCCATAGCAAAGGAAATTGAAAAATCTCAACCAGCTGTGGGAGCGCGGATAATAAAATTAGAAAGAAAACACCTGTTAACTAAGCAAGTCGGCTTCAATGTTAAAAAAGCAGATATAAAAGTTGCTATTGTTTCTATTTCTACTAGGGACGTGGAGTTTATTGTTAAAAAAATCGAAAACTGCCCATTTATTAACCATGCTTTCAAGGTCTCAGGGGAGTTTAATATGATCCTCTTCATCTCAGCTTCTGATTTACAAACAATTGAGAAATTGGTAGATTTATGTTTTAGGAGAGATCCGAATGTAATCAACGTAAAAACGAACGTCCTGATTGAGTCAATCCACGATTTCGTCGTCCCGATTGACTTTCAGATTGAGAATTTCGATGGAAGATATTGTGGCCCTGGTTGTAATGTCCGCGAAGATTTACCAGATTTCAAATTTCAGCAAGAAATTGAGGATGAACACGATTAACTCTTTTTTTTAACATTTAGCGTGTAACACTAATTAGTTTTGAATTTTAGGGCAAAACATATTTAGTGCGAAGTAGGTTCAACTGATTCGTTAAGTTTAGCGATGGTATACTTACATACCTCCCCACAACCTTTCTCTATGCTTGGATCATGCAGTTCAGAATCAAAATCAATAGGCATAATAAAATCTTTAGCTATATCGATAATTAGTTCCATGGTTACGGAGGTTATAATTGGGTTATTCCTGAAGTGATAATTGATAATATTATCTAGCTTTTCAAGTTTAGAGCTTGCGAGCAGAATTAAGATATTTTCTTCACCAGATAAACGGAATGCATTAAGCATAAAAGGACAATATCTAGCCATTTCCATCATTAAATCAGGATTCTTAGTTCTAAGTGTTACTGTTGCTAGATATAAATCTACTTTCTTAAAATTAATTCCTGGTTGAAATTGGAGAATTCCGCTTTTTTCAAGCTTTTTAATGCGCATACCAACTGTGGGCTGCGACCTGTTTATCCTTTGCGCGATTTCTGTATGAGTGAGGGCTGGATCTTTTTGTACAAGCATGATGATTTGGCGGTCTATGTCATCTAGTTTTAACTTTTCTGAGATCATTATATTTCATTAATTATATTTTTTAAATCTTATATTAGAATAATGAATTCTTCAATATAAACTTATAAATTATATGCATTCGCTTATAAAAAATAAGTCGTTACTATTATTTTGGCTTTTAAACACAACATGATGGAAAAAAAGAAATAAAAAATTATACCGTTTTCAAATTTCCTATTAATTTATTTAGATATACGCAATATTGGCTATATTCTTTTTATAATTTTCATGATTTAATCAACTAAAGCTAGAGAAAAAGATTAATTGAGATGTTAAGCGAAAGAATGGGATTGGATGATATCGATTGCATGATTATAGACTTGATCCAGAGAGCACCCCATTTAACACATGCGCAGATTGCCAAAAAAGTTTCACGAAGTCAACCTACAATAGGGATACGAATAAAAAAACTCGAGAAATTAGGGGTTTTAAAATACCAAGCAGGCATTACGATAAAAAACAAGGATTTATGTTTTGCTCGTGTAGATCTCTTGGCAAGGAATCCCCATGACGTATTTAAAATAATCCAAAAGTGTCCATTTCTATTAAATGGTTTCAGAATAAGTGGAAGCATGAATATAAGTGTTCTCTTGGTAGGGTTAAATCAAAAAGATGTTGAGAGAGTCACTAATTATCATTTTAGGAGTAATCCTGATATTTTAAAGGTTCAAATGGATTATATTACTGACGCTGCTCTCGATCTAATAATCCCACTAAACCTATATCACGAACGAGATAAAGATTGTGTAATCTGTAATGATGAACACCTTGATATTTAGTAATAATCTTATTTGATATTTGTTGAATTAGAAATCCGCCAATGGAATTTTTTTTTCATAATAAATGTTCCTACCATCAAAGCTTATTTGAACAGGAATAATATTTATGCCTCTTTCTCTTGCTTCACTTAATTTTCCAGAAAATTTCGGATCAGTGTCCCAATTTGGAGAGAATACTTGTGCTTTTCGTAATATTAAAATTAAAATGATACCGTTATGTTTTATGATCTCTTCGACATGTCGTGTTCCTCGTTCTGTAGGAGCATCTGGGAATAAAGCGACACCTTTTTTTACAAGAGAACAGCCTTTTACTTCTAATGGAACACCATCCATCAAAAAATCTATTCTACTTTTGCCAATAGGTACTTCTTTTTTAATACTTTTAACATTCGCAAATTCTGGCAAATATTGGAAAACCTTCAGAGCAATTTTAGAATGAAGAGCTGAGTCAATTAACACCCATTCACTATTCTTTTTAACAGCCTTTACATAATATTTTAACTTGCCCTGTGAATATGTAAATAAAATATCAACTCCTTTAATTAATAACTCAGTTAACCGTCCTGGATCATGGATGTGAGCTATTTCTATCTGATTTTTGTATTCAATTTCACTCACAAACCTATTAGGTCTTGAGATGAACGTTCCTTTCATTAGATCATGAAGCGAAAATATTGGAAGTTTTCCAGATGCCATGATAGACAAATAAATAATAAGCTAAACAGATAAAAAGAGTTTTTTATTTAATTTAATAGTGACAGACGAGAAAGCTACCATAGAAGACTATAAATTTCACCATATAGACGTTTCAAAATGTATTCAATGTACTGACTTTGCATGCGAAGATGCGTGTTTTCGAGGAATTTATAAAGTCATTAATAAAGATTCTACACCTAAATGTATTTTAGTTGAAGAACGTGAGGAAAACTGTGTAAAATGTCATATTTGCACAACAGCGTGCTCATTGCGGGCTATTACTATAGATTAAAAGGCAAAGATTTTAAATGCAATTAAAATCAGAGTGACATTTACATTTTCCACAACACTTTTGATAATCGAATCCATTTTCTAAATTTAAATTGACTGGTGCCACAAAGTCTTTTACTACGTCTTCGATTATATCCATATGAACCTCTATTACATCTGGATCATTCCGAAAATTGATATTTACAATGTCATCGAGGAATTTATAATCCAAACCTGTCATTAAGATACTTAAATTTGCAGTTCCACTAAGTCTAAAGGCGTTTATCATCGATGGACAAGATTTTACTTTATCAATAATTTTTTGTGGGTTTTTAGTTTGCACTTCTACTCGAGCAAAACAAAGGTCAGCCACTTTAATATTAATACCTGCCTGGTATTTCAGTACACCTATTTTCTCAAGTTTTCTTATTCGCATTCCTATTGTGGGTTGACTACGATTCACATGTACAGCGATTTGAGTATGAGTGAGCCCAGGTTCTTTCTGGATTAAATCCATAATCTGGCAATCGATATTATCAATCCCCATTTTATCGGCAATCATTTCATCTTTTCACTTTTTAAAAATTGAATTTTTTAATTATATTCATGTATCGCGATATTACGATAATACGATAGTATAATATTTAAATCTTTGTGATTTTCGTTTTAATAAGTAAACATTAATAATCCATTAAAATAAGCTTTAAAAAGCTATAAAAACACATTCTTACTGAATACAATTCTGGTGTTTCATGAGCGAATTAAAAAAATTAAGAGAATTAGCAACTGATTTCTTGAAGGTACTTGGGGATTCAACGAGATTGGAAATGATAGATCTCTTACAGAACGGTGAAAAAACTGCCTCAGAAATTAAGAGCGCTTTGAAAAAATCGCAATCAACAATTTCTAAACATTTAAATATGCTGGTAGAGAATGATCTCATCAGTTTTGAGAAAAAAGGTAATATAAAATACTACAAAATAGAAAATAGTGAAATTCTTGCTCTCATCAATACTATAAACACAATTGTGTTGAATAACAATAAAAAAAAACTTAAGGAGATGCAAGAAGCAGATAGACGAGACGTCTTGTCTCCTTGAATGTAAAATAGAGGATCGATAACTCTGAGAAAAAATGACTACTTCAAATAATAACAAATCAATAAAAGATTCTAAAAAATTAATAGTCAAGATTTTAGTGATGGGCTTAGATAACAGCGGAAAGTCTTCAATCGTCAATTGCTTAAAAGGAATAAAAAATTTATCTGCTTTCAATTCCCCTAAACCAACGAGAGGCCGAATTATACAAAATTTTGAAGCCTTGGACTCTAATTATGCAATTTGGGATTTTGGAGGTCAAAGAGCATTTCGTGATGCCTATTTTCAAGATATTGACAGTATTTTAAAGGGTACAAGTAAAATTATCTATACTATTGATCTCCAAGATGTAAATCGCTATGATGAGGCACTCGAATATATGAGGAGGGTAATAAGTTCAATAGATAAGCAGCAAAAAATAGATTTTTCAATTTTTCTTCATAAATTTGATCCAGATTTAGTGTTTAATGAAGAATTAAACGAGGAGGTCATCAATAATTTGATAAAAAAGATTAAAGTAGTTACCCCCCCCAAATTTACATATTCCCTTCATAAAACATCCATCTACGCAATTTTTGAAAAAACTCTTATTACATGAACATCATTCCTTGAAAAATATGGACATTTTTAAAAGGATTAGAAATTATTGTATTTAAGAAGTGAGAAAATTAGAAAATGTCTAAAGAAACAAGGCGACTTTTAGGAGGAAGGGTAAATCCAGAAATTTTAGAATTTTCTGGTCTTTTTATAGGGATATTTTTTATCGCGTTGACAAGTATCTATAATTATTTACTATTTCATAGCGTTGCAGAAATATTTTCAATCATAATAGCAGGAGGGGTTTTCTTTGTTGGTTGGAATTCACGAAAGTATATGAATAACTCCTTTTTTTTAGTTCTTGGAGTCTCTTCTCTTTTTATAGGGATTATCGACTTAGCCCATACTTTATCATTCTCAGGTATGCAGATTTTTACGGAGTATGATATTAATCTTCCGACATCTCTATGGATTGCCGCCAGATATCTTCAATCTTGTTCCCTTCTATTTGCATCCCTTTTAATTAAAAGGAGCGTTAAATCTAATTATCTCTTTTTATTTTATGCGGGCATATTTATTATTTTAACAATTCTCATTTTTAATAATGCTTTTCCTGTATGTTACATTGAGGGAATCGGGTTAACACTTTTTAAAATTATTAGTGAATATATTATCAATCTTATCCTACTTGCTTCCCTGCTAATTATCATCAAAAATCGAATTGAATTTGATAAAAAAGTTTTGTTTTTTATTATTAGTTCAACTTTGGCAGTAATGATTGCTGAGTTAGCCTTCACATTCTATACCAATGTCTCTGATTTTCCAAACTTGGTTGGACACATCTTTAAAATAATCGCATTTTATCTTATCTATAAATCTATTATTCAAATAGGAATAGAGGAACCCTTTTCTTTACTATTTAGAAAAATCAAGAGAAGTGAATTGGAGTTAGAAAATGTTATTAAACATTCTGGTGCAGGTATTACAATGCTGGACGAGAATGGACACTATTTATTAGTTAACAAAAAGGCTGCAAGTGAATTAGGTGGTAAGCCTGAAGATTTCATTGGAAAAACACTTTATGATGTTTTTCCGAACAAATTAGCTGATGAATATCTTAATAGTAACCGTGAATTAATCCAGAATGGAATTACTCGTTCATATCAACGTACATTTGACTTACCAACAGGTCAAAAGACATTTTGGATAACAGAACAACCCCTAACAGATATTGATGAGAAATATTCATCGCTTCTTAGTGTGTCTACAGATATCACAGAACGGAGGAATTCTGAAGTGTTGCTTAAAGAAGCGGAATTGCGTTATCGTACTACCTTTGAACAATCTCCTGATGGTATTATCATTTTGGATCTTGACACGTTCAAAGCGGTAGAGTTTAATGATGCAGTTTGTAAAATGTTAGGTTATACACGTGAAGAATTTGGAAAATTACAAATAAATGATTACGATGTAACAGAAAATCCAGCGGAAACAAGGTTACACATAGAAAAGATAATGAACGAAAAGAGAGACGATTTTGAGACAAAATTTCGTACTAAAAATGGAGAAATCAAAGATATTTATGTAACTGCTAAAGTTATAACCTTACTTGGAAAAACATATTTTCAATCAACTTTCCGAGATATTACTGATAGTAAGAGAGCGGAAAAAGAAATAAAACGTAGAGAATATGAATTAAAAGAAAGGGTTAAAGAACTTACATGTCTCTATAATATCTCCAAATTAGTCGAACAAATGGATATTTCAATAGAAGAAGTTCTTGAGCGTATTTTGTTTTTCATCCCTCCAGCGTGGCAATACCCTGAAATAACCTGTGTAAGACTCTTTTATAAAAATCTTGAATTAACGACACCAAATTTTAAAGAAACCGAATGGATATTAAAAACAGATATTAAAGAATATGGAAATTCAATTGGGTCAGTCGAAGTCTTTTATATAGAGAGAAAACCTGAAATTGATGAAGGACCTTTCTTTAAAGAAGAACGATATTTAATTGATGGTACATCTGAGATGATTGGTATCTTCTCCGAACGAAAACAAGCCGAAGAAAGAATACGTAATTTATCTAAATTTCCATCTGAAAATCCTAATCCTGTGTTAAGAGTAGACAAAAAAAAAGTACTTTATACAAATAGAATTGGTAAGATTTTTTTTAACATTGAAGAGGGAAGTCAGATACCTCCCTTTTTAGAAACTACGACATCTTATGTTCTGAATAATAATGAGATTCAGGAACTTGAGTTAAAAGCAAACAACCGCATATATACGTTAGTCATTACTCCGGTAGAAAATGAGGAATATGCAAATATTTATGGTATGGACATAACAGAACGAAAACAGGCAGAAGAGAGATTGTCTCATCTTATTTCAACGGTATCCCATGAATTAAGAACTCCTATTACAGTTTTAATAATGTCTATTGAGTACCTTACTAAACATAAAGAAGCTCTTACTGAAGAGTTGGAAGAAAAATTAATTGATGGTATATCCCGAAATATCCAATTGTTAAATCAGTTAGCCGAAGATATATTATTAATATCAAGAATTGACGATCATCGTTTTGAATTGGAATGGAAAAAATTTAAGCCGTTGGATGTGATTAATGAAATCTTATATCTCATGGAACCTATTGCTAAAGAAAAACAAATGAATTTTGAGGTTGATGTGGACAATAAAATTGAATTGCATGGTGATCCAAAAAGGATTGATCAAGTTTTTAGGATTATTATTGATAATGCCATCAAATATTCACCTGAGAATTCAAAGGTAGAAATTCGAGCGATCGATAACTACCAAGGTAAATACAATGTTCGTCAAAATTCGGGAACACTGTTTCAATTTAAAGATTATGGACGTGGTGTCCCAAAAGAGGATTTACCTAAAATTTTTGAACGGTTTTTTCGTTCAAGTAATGTAAATGAAGTTTCGGGTACAGGATTAGGGTTAGCAATCGCTAAAGATATAATCGAAGCTCATAACGGAAAGATAACAGTTGAAAGTGAAGATGAAGGTACTTTAGTTTGCGTGTTTCTACCTCAAATTGAATGATTTAATAAGAATTTTAAATACTAATTGGATCAATTATATTGACCTCAAAATTGTGGGCAAAACTATAATGCAAGAAAAACCACTTTTAATGGTTGTTGATGATAACAAGGACATCCTATTTAATCTCAAAATCATGCTCGAGACAGATGGTTATGAGGTAACAACTGCTAATAGTGGAAAAAAAGCACTTAATCTCTTATCCTCTCTCGGTACTGTTCCTGATGTAATAATAAGTGATATCATGATGCCTGAAATGAATGGCTACGAGTTTTTTGCTACCGTGTCTGCCAATCCACAATTAAATCGAATCCCCTTTTTATTCCTGTCTGCTAAATCTACGCCTGAAGATATTAGATTAGGGAAGATGTTAGGTGTTGATGATTATATCACTAAACCCTTTAAAAAAGAAGATTTAATGGCTTCAATCTCAGGTAAAATTACTCGAAATAGAAATACTAACCTTCTTAGTAACAGACTTAGTGAGATGCTCACAAAATTAAATATAGAAATGCAACCTTCTGTTCTTAAAAAAGAACAAGGAAAGTTTTGTTTAATGTTAGTCTTTTGGGATGATATAATGGGGCCGAGCTTAAAGGTTAGTTATCCTTCTGATGATGAGTGTCTATTTTCAATTAGCACAATAGGTAGGCAACTATTCCATGCTGCAACTTCTATTTATGGTCATAATAAAATAACGAAGGCTGAGGGTATTTTGCTCAATATTGAGAACATAAATAAGAAGGGTTATGTATTTTTTGATTCTTTTCCAGATGAGAATGAAAGGTATGGAGAAAAGCAATATATGTTATCTGTGATAGCTCCAACTTTAACCTATTTTGATTCGTTAAGAATTAGGGAAGTCCTGAAAGAAATCTCTGAAAATATAAAAGATAACATAAATTGGGAGGTAAAAGAGTACTGGGAAAACATATTTGAAATATTATCAGAGGATTCGGTTCTGTTACATCCTCAATAGAGTTCTCTATTAAGAAATTTAATGGAATTTGATAATTTTAAAGTAAATCTGGTTTTCGATTTAAAATTTAAAAATAATAATTAGTTTAAAAATCGAGAGTTAAATTAGGTTTAGTATTCAATATTCATTTCTTTGACGTAATCGAAAGCAGAATAAGCTGCTATTACTCCTTCAGAAACACCTGTGATTGCTTGTTTAAAAGGTGCATCAGCAACATCTCCCGCTGCAAAAATTCCAGGAATATTTGTCTCAGATTTACGATTGATGAGTATTTCACCCTTATCATTTGTTTTTACTCCAATTCTTTTTGCTATTTCTGAATTTGGGATAGAGCCTATTTCTATAAACACACCATCTATTTCAAATTCTTTTCCATTGTCAAAAATAACTGATTTAACATTATTTTCTCCCTTGATTTCGACCACATTAGTATTATAAATTATTTCAATTTTATCATTATTATAAACTCTCTGCTTATTAATAGGCTCTGCTCTTATTTCCTCACCACGATAAATAATATAAACCTTCTTAACATTCTGAGATAAGAATAAAGCTTCCTTAGCTGCAGAATCGCTTCCACCAATCACACAAACTATTTTTCCCTTATAAAATGGGCCATCACAAGTGGCACAATATGAAACACCCTTCCCAACGTAATCATCTTCCCCCGGAATCCCTAATTTTTTCCTTTCGGAGCCAGTGGCAATACAGACCGAGTAAGCTTTAAATTTCTGGAAATAAGAATGCAGTATAAAGTGGTCATTCTCCTTTTCAATGCTCATGATTTCATCAGAAATATAGGGAATGTCTAGAGATAGCATATGTTCTCTGAACAACTCCATTAGCCCAGAGCCACTTATAGATGTAATAGCGGGATAATTCTCAACAACATGAGTTGTTGATATT
>Ga0209976_10002232_pt1 | contig 11069 bp, 8 predicted proteins | sample SumtaG_FD_182806 | JGI IMG/M metagenome (GOLD analysis project Ga0209976, IMG submission 182806) | Deep subsurface microbial communities from Indian Ocean to uncover new lineages of life (NeLLi) - Sumatra_00157 metaG (SPAdes) (version 2) | ecosystem: Environmental > Aquatic > Marine > Oceanic >... | reverse complement strand
TGATCCTTGCCAAAGCAGGTAAAGCATTTTTTCGAGCAGTTATTAGCTCCTCACGCTCCTCATCGTCAGAAGCTATTTTATGCAATATTGGTTTCCTCTCTAACATAATCTGGTTTAATTTTGAAAAATTATCATTAATTTCCGCCTCATTATTACCCTCGACTTCAGCTAATAGCACATAACCTTTTGGATAATTCTCAAATTCTCCCCCTAAATATTCGAAAACGGCTTGAGTTGTTAATTGATCTAAAAATTCTAATAAATTAGGAACTATTCCTTCTGTTCTTAACTTAATAGCAGATTGGCTAATATCTTCAATATTTTCAAAAATATATAACCCTAATTTTCTTTTTTTAGCTAATGGTTTAATCCTTAATCCAATTTTAGTAATAATCCCTAATGTTCCTTCCGAACCGACTATTAAATCTTTTATATTATAAGAAGAGACCGATTTTAAAACTCTTGAACCTAAATTTATTATCTCTCCATTTGCTAAAACTATTTCTAAAAATAAAATATAATCTTTTGTCACTCCATATTTGAAGGCTTGAATTCCCCCTGAATTAGTAGCAACCATTCCTCCAATGGTACATACTGAGCTAGACCCAGGATCTGGAGGAAAAAAATATCCAAATTCTTTCAATTTTTCATTTAAATCATCACAAATTACCCCAGGTTCTACTTCTACTAGATTATTTTCAATATTAATTGATATTATTTTATTCATTTGGCTTAAATCCATGATGATCCCTCCATAGGCACTTTTTGAACCAGCACTTAAACTCGTACCGCTACCCCGGGGAGTAATAGGGATTTTATTTTCATTTGCTAATTTTAAAATTTTTGAAACCTGTTCAGTCATATGAGGCATTAATATCAATTCAGGAATCCAATCTTTCTCAAATATTGTACTTCCAAATGCGTAAGTCCACCTAATTTCATATTCGGAAAAGCTAAATTCTTTTCCCACTATTTCCGTAAACTTATCATAAAGATTTTTTGTGATTTTATTATATTCTGAGTACATAATAATAATTTAGTATAGAAGGGTATATGTTATTTTAAACGATTAAAAATTAATAATTTTGAGTGCTATCTATTATAAATTATTGAGTCAATTATTCAAATATAATTTAATGAATATGAAAATATTAATAATCAATTTACCAAGATACAATGGGTCTTCTGTAACAAGGGAAGGACGATGTGAATTAATTATGCATTATCGCATCGACACGCCAGCAACGCTGCTTATTATTGCTTCTATTTTAAGAGAAAACTATTATCAAATTAATTTCATTGATGCTAATGGGTTAAATTTGAGTTATCAATCAATTTCAGAATTGCTAATAAGCAAGAAATTTGATATAGTAATATTTACAATCGCAGCTGCTATCATTGAACATGACATAAGAATTTGTGATATCATCAAGAATTTAAACCCATCTTGCATAACAATAGGGTATTCCTGGTATGCGAGAAATTTTGGCAAGGAACTTTTAAATGAATACCCAAATCTCGATATTTTGATCATTGATGACCCTTTTTCAATAATTAAAAATCTAATACAATACATAGAAAATAATCGAGATCTAACGAATGTTCGAGGTATTGTATATCGAGATAATAGTAAGAATATAAAGATCAATCCTATTTTGGATGAAAAGATTAATTTTGATGATCTACCAATCCCTGCATATGATTTACTTCAAACTTTTAAGCCATACTATATTTATACTCCATTACTAAAACCTTATGCATTAATTTATGCAGGAAAAGGTTGCCCATTTGGCTGTAAATATTGTAATGTCGCAAGAACAAAATATAGCGGTAGATCAGCAAAAAGTATCATAAAAGAATTAAAACTTCTCAAAAAGTTAGGAAATATTAAATATGTCTGGTTTTTCGATGAAATCTTTACAATAAACCGCAAAAGAGTTATTGAAGTATGTAAAGGAATTATAGAAGAAAAATTAAAAATTAAATGGTTATGCGATTCACGCGTTGATTTAGTTGATGAAAAACTATTAAGATTAATGAGGAGAGCGGGGTGTATCGGAATCTCTTATGGTGTAGAATCTGGAAGTCAGAGGATTTTAAATGCGATGAATAAGGGAATTACAATTGAACAAGCCAAAAAGGCACTAATGTGGACTAGAAAAGCCCATATTCCAATCCAATTGAATTTAATTTTAGGATATATAGGAGAAAATGCAAAGTCAATTAATGAGACAGAAATGTTTATAAAATCGGCTCTCCCAGAATTTCTTCAGGTAACCAAAATGATGGCATTAAATGATACTGAATTTAATAAATTAGCTCTTGAAAAAGGGTGGATAAATGAATCTACTAACTGGAATGAAATTATGAAGTCAACAAAGAAAAAGATTATCAATTATAAGCCATTTAACTTAGATTTATGGGGAGAAAGAAAAAAATTGTATAGGATGCTTTATTATAATCCAAAATGGTGGTTTATTGTAATAAATACCTTATTGAGGAATCATAATTTACTTTTACCGATGATTGGTACTTTAGTAACAAGATTTTTTAATAAAAACGTTATATAATAATAAATTTTTAATCAATTCTATTCTCTTTCATATAATTTAATCCCTCATTCAAATTATAAATTTTTAACTCGGATCCAATTAATTTTTTTAGTTTAGTAATATCTAATCCTGCGTTTTCTGGACGAGTAGCTTTTTGTTTAAAATATTCAATAGGAATGATTAAACTTTTATTAAAATTAAAGATTTCAGCACACTTTAAAGCTATTTCGTATCTATTTAAAATATCATTTCCAGCAGTATGATATATTCCATTAGCGTCTTTTTCTATTAGTTTTAATATGATTTGGGCCAAATTTATTGCGAAAGTTGGAGAATTTATTTGAGTTGTAACAATTGAAATCTTTTCTTTTTGTAGTAGTTTATTTATGATCCAAGTTATGAAATTTAATTTAGTTTTACTCCAACCATATAAAATAGCAGTTCTACAAATAAGGAAATCAATATCTGAATCAATTATTGCCTTTTCAGCAAAATATTTAGTTTTGGCATAATGAGAGAGGGGATTTGGATTATCATTTTCAGTATAAAATCCGTCTCTTTTAGTTCCATCAAATACAAAATCAGTAGACATAAAAACTAATTTAGATCCTATTTTTTTACAAGCATTGACAACATTTTTAGGGCCTTCTGTATTTATTTTTGTAGCAAGCTTCTTATCAACTTCACATTGATCAACATTAGTCATTCCAGCAGTTAGAATTATTATATCAGGAGAGATTTTTACAATTTTTTTAATAGTATCCTCAGGTTTTGTAATATCAATATAATAAAATGGTATATCTTGCTTAATGTAGTTTTTTTCTAAATCCGCAGCAGAAAAATAGAAGTTTTTATTTATAGAATCTTCTTTTTCATAAAGATCAAGTAAGTTTGTACCTAAAAAACCATTTGCTCCTACAATTAATATTTTTTTTAGATTTTCATCGATTTTTATAATGTTTTTCATAATATTTTAGATAATCTTTAGTAATTACATTATTTAACCATTCATTATTATCTTGATACCATTGAACAGTCATTTTTAAACCGTCTTCAATGTTAATTTCAGGTTTCCAATTTAATTGATCCGTTATTTTTTGATGATTAATAGCATATCGTAAGTCATGACCAGGTCGATCTTTTACAAACGTTATGAGGGATTCAGATTTATTTAATATTTTCAATATTTTCTTAACTAAATCGATATTAGCCATTTCAGAATCTCCACCAATATTATAAGTTTCACCTACTTTTCCATCTAGTAATACTTTGCTTATGCCTTTACAATGATCTTTCACATGAATCCAATCTCTTACATTAAAACCTTTACCATATATTGGGAGATCTTTATTGTTTAATGCATTGTTAACCATTAAAGGGATTAACTTTTCGGGAAACTGATAGGGGCCATAATTATTAGAACAACGAGTAATATTTATGGGGAGGTTAAATGTTTTACAATAAGCTCTAACTAAAAGATCTGCTGAAGCCTTACTTGCAGAATATGGGCTATTTGGAGATAAAGATGTTGTTTCAGTAAAAGGAGGATCTTCAAAATTTAAGGACCCATATACTTCATCAGTTGATATTTGAAGAAATTTTTTAATTTTATTTTTTCTTGCAACATTTAACAGATTTTGAGTTCCAAAAAAGTTTGTTTCACAGCATAAACTTGGATTATCAATTGACCTATCTACATGTGATTCCGCTGCGAAATTTATGATATAATCAATATTTTCTTTATTTACGATTTTATTAATTATTCCAAAGTTACATATATCTGTTTTATAAAAAATATATTCATTAGGATATTTTTTATCGATATTTATTAAATTTTCGGGATTTCCAGCATAGGTTAATTTGTCAACATTAATAACTTTAAAGTCTTGATTTAAATAGAGGAGATATCTTATGAAATTGCTTCCTATAAATCCCATTCCACCAGTTATTAGACAAATCTTCATTTTAAACCAAAAAATTCATTTATTATTATCCCATTTTTATTTCCCAATCATAGTCTATCTCATCTGTATCATAAGGTAATCTATATTCATCTGGTTCAGAGTAATTATATAGCTCAGTTGGACAATTTAAAACCATAATTCTTTCATTACCAATTGCTTTAAAGCCATGCCAAATTCCCTTAGGAATTGTCACTAAGCAGGGATTCTTTTCTCCGAAAAAAATCTCATTGATTTGCTTATGAGTGGGAGAATCTTTTCGAGCATCATAAAGAACTAATTTCGCATTCCCCATTAAACAGGTCATATTATCAGTTTGAATTTTATGTCTATGCCATGCTTTAACGATATTTGGAAATGCTATAGTAATATAAGCTTGCCCGAATTTATCAAACATTGGCCAATCTGACCTTAAACATTCTTGTAAATATCCTCTTTCGTCTAAGATTGGATTTAACTTTTTAATTATAACACCATTTATTAAATTCATCTACATTCACTTAATATGTTCATTGGAACTTATTTTTTTTTTTTAATAAAATTGCTTGATTTAATTAAAGTGTCAAAAGTCCCGGCATCTGACCAAAACCCTTCTATTATATTCGCTTTCGTTTTACCAGTTTTTACATAGAAGTTATTAACATCAGTAATTTCAAGTTCGTCCCTATCAGAATAACCAATTTCATCAATAACCTCTTTTATTATATCAAATATTTTTTCATGGTAAAGATATAGTCCTGTTACAGCATAGTTACTCTTGGGTTGTTTTGGTTTTTCCTCAATTGATTTTATTGTTCCATCATCATTCAATTCAGCAACGCCAAATCTTTCTGGGTCTTGTACTTTTTTTAAAAATAAATAACAGTTATATTCAGTTGTATTTTTAAATTCATCAATTTCAGTTTTGAAAGAATTTTCAAATATATTATCCCCCAAAATCACCGCTATCTTATGCCCTTCTACAATTTTTTTTGTTAGATATAGTGCCTCGGCAATACCACCTGCTTTTTGTTGATAAACATAATTGAAACCTGCATTGAATTCACTACCATCTCCTAATAATCGGATAAAATCACCTACACTTTCACCGCCTAGAACAATAGTTATATCTGTTATTCCGGAATTTGTTAAAGTTCTTATGACCTTAAATATCATTGGCTCATCATAAACAGGTAATAAATGTTTGTTCGTAACTTTAGTCAAGGGAGATAACCTTGAACCCATTCCACCAGCTAAAATAACACCTTTAATAAATATACACCAGATTCAGTTTGATATAGTAAAATGGTAAAGAATGATTAATATAAATATTAATAGTTTTTTAACTCTTATATTTAAGGGATTTCATACAATACTAAAATAATATCAAGTCTAAATTCATACTCATCAACTTTAGTTAAGTTATACTCATCTATTAATTTATCTTCCGTTTTTTCTTCAGAATCATCTAAATCGAGCCAATAAAAAACAATCCATATTCGAGTTATATCCTCATCAGATATTTCATCAGAAAATTCTTCTATACCATCGGCTCCATAATCTAATATATAACTATTATCATCAAGATCAAAATCATGAAGATCACTATAATATCTCAACGCGTCTGGAATTTGTCTATTATACGGATTTACAACAATATCATGTTTTCTGAAGTCTTTTTTAAGTCTTTTAGCACACCCTTCCCAATCAGGCTTTTGTAAATATATCGATCTAAAGATAGGATAGATAATAATACTATTAACTAAGAGAATTATTATTACTGAATAGGAAATTTTCCTTAATATTTGAGGATTAAAAATTTTTAATGATTTTATGTTAATTTTTTTAAAACTAGAATTTTTATCAAAAAATAAGTAATATAAGCCAAAAGCTTCGATAATATGAATAATTGATAATCCTCCAATTAAATTTTTAGCAGTAAATGAATTTGGGATTAAAAATCCTAAGATAATTGATATTCCAAAAATTAACACGAATAAGGAAATAATGAAATAATAAACATTTTTTAAATCGATATAATCCCTATTTTTCAATGAATATAAGAATCCAATTATAGATAGTATAGAAATAATAATTAAGGGTATATTGATAATAAATGTTAAAATAACCAAATTTAAAATGTATGGATTATTGATATTTGAAGGCACAGGTGCAACAAAATAAACAAAAGCATAATATGATAGATTAATTACACTTAATTGACCACCTGTATAACCTGCAGGTCCTCCGAATGCATCGTTAATTGCGTATGGGATCCATGGAATATAGCTTAAAATAACAATTATAATTGAAAATAATATATTTTTATTAATCTTTTTATTATTTAAATTAATAACTATAATCCCAAAATATAAACCTATTAAATAAATTATTCCGAAATAATGTGTATAAATTAATAAAGCCCCAAATATGGCTAAAAATACGTAATTTTTTGGATTATTCGGGATTGTAATACATCTAATTGCAAATAATAATGAAATAGTAAATAGCAGATGGATTAATGAATATGATCTGACTTCATTTGCATAATAAATTGAAAGTGGAGAGATGGAATAAAGAAAAATGATAATTAATCCGAATTTTTCATCTTTTATGTCTTTCCCTATGAAAAATAGGAAAGGCAGAGTTAATATGCTAAAGATTGCGGATAGTAAACGACATGAGAATACAGAATATCCAAATAAAGAAGTCCATCCTTTTAAAATAATATAATAGAGAGGAGGGTGAACATCATTTATGACAATTGCCCAAAATTTATTTAATGGAGCTCTGACATAAAAAATACTCCCAGCTTCATCAACCCATATTTGCTCTGAAACTATATTAATGACTCTTAAAAATATGGCAATGCCTAAAAAAATTAAAAATAAATTGCTTGTAGTTTTTAATTTTCCTAACTTCATTGCTTAGAACTCGCTATTATTATTGATTAGTCTTAAATATAATTTGTAAATTTTATTTTCAAATTTTTGCCGATTTAATATATTTGATTTTTTTAATAAATTTTGATTAATCTTCCTACGTAATTCTTTATCCTCGTGTAAGAGAATTATTCCATCTAGAAAATCATCATTTATAGAATTATAAACTAAATAATCTTCTCCTGCTTTTAAAAAATCTAATCCTTCAATTCCTTTTTTGGTAATTATAAACGGCAATCCGGTTATAACATAATCAAGACATTTTGTCCTCATACCAGTTCCACTTATAATAGGAACAATCGCAAAATCAGCAGAATAGAGAAAATCTCGCAACGAATCAACAAAACCGAGACTTATAATATTTTTTTTTGTAAATTTCTTAAGATTATACCCCGCTAATACAAAAATAATTTCCGAATTATTAATATTAGGAGAAATATAATTTTCGATAATATCGAATGCTTCCTGATTAGGAGGATGCGGCAATCCTCCATGAAAAATAACAATTGTTTTATCTACTGGTAATCCTAATTTTTTTCTTTTTTTAATTTTTAAAATATCTGTCCTTAATTCAATTTGACGATCTAAGGTGGATGGTGTTTGAATAAGTATAGTTTTGCTTCGGTCTATTTTGTATTTATTAACGTAATGATTTCTATCAATTTCACTAAGACTAATTATTACATTTGATAATTTACAAACTAATTTTTCATATAATTTTCCAAAGATTTCCGCAAATGGTTTAAGAATTTTTGGAAATTTTGGATTTTTAGTTGCTATTTTTAAAAATTCACTCTCAATTCCATGGGAATCGTAAATAAGAATGGTTTTCTTTTTTTTGAGAAATTTTGTTATTAAAAAACCCCAAGGAAATTCAATTTGAATGACATCAAATTTTTGCTTTCTAATTAACTTAAATAATGATTTGATAAAAAAGGGATTAAGATCAGAGAGATAAAAATCAGAAAATCCAAAATAATTTAAATCTCTATAATAAAAAACGTTACACTTTTTTTTTAATTCATAATCTTCATGACCTATAGATCTCATTGAATGTAATATTGAAACATTAAAATTATGATTTGCTAAAGCATGATTAAGCATCCATATTCTTGATTCTGCTCCTGCTTGGGGGTTTAACGCATTTCCGTGAGGATAAATAACTAATACATTCATTTTTTCTTAATACAGTAAATATTTTTGAGGTTTGGGTAATAATTTTCTGTTTCATTAATGAATAAATGGAAAAGTTCTATTTTACTATTAAAAATTTTTAATATTTAATTCTGATTTGTTAAAAAACATAAAATTTTAATTCATTTTCTTAAACACTACTTGCAGCATTTCACTATAAAAACTAATCCAGTATTTTTATCTCTACTGATAGCTTCTTTTTTTTTTAAAACAAAATATTCAAAAATCGACATGATATAATTAAACAATCTAATATTGGTCATTATTTTCATAAAACGGTTTTTAGTATATTCACTTTTATATATAGGATAAATAATAATTTTTCTAAAACCTATTTCTGCCAATTCTTTTTTCAAATTTTCTTTAGTAAAGTATTGTTTAATATTAAATTTCTTTTTATGATAATTAATAAAACCTTTATCTGTTATGTTTTGTAGTGAATCTACGGAAAATATCATTTTACCTCCTTTTTTCAAAATTTTGTAAGAAACCTTTAATATTTCAACATAGTTCGAAATATGTTCTAATACACAAATACTAAAGATTTTATTAAAAAATTCTTCATTAAATCCAGCTTTTTCTAATGTTGTAAATTTAAATTCACTATTAATCTTCTTTTTAAGTAAATGCGCTCTGTATCTTGCAATAGCCAGATTTTCTTTAAAAATATCTATACCATATATTTTTTTGCACCTTTTTCCAATCAGTAAAGTTTCAAGACCATTCCCACATCCTATATCAAGAATAATATCGTTTTTTGAAAATTTAACATCTCTAACAAGTTCCTTATATTCATATATTTTGAAAGGATGAAAAACACAGAAAATATTAAGATTTTCGATGTGATATCTAATGAATTTAAAAAAATTAAATCCAAATATTTTTGATTTTCTAACGTCTAAATGCAATTTATCACTTTCTTAAAAAACCTTTTTAATAATATTAAAATAAAAGTATTTTATTTTTTCTTTATTATTGATTTTCACTTATGTTCATTTTTTTAAATTATATACTTAATATAAAACTAATTAATAGAAAAATAGAAATAATTATCAAATCTGTTAAAATGTGCAAAAAATTTAACTAAAACTTAGATAATAAATTAATTTATTATTGTATGTTAGAATTAGTTAAAAGTAATGATATATTTATAAGAAATGGTTTATATTTATGTGGAAATTAAAAGTTTCGAATGTCTAAATTATCTTAAAGCAATTTTTAGATTCGAGTAATAATAACTAACAATAATTATTAATAATTAAAAGAGGAAATTAATGAATGAGTATTTGCTTCGTTTCTCCAAGATTTTATCCTGTTATTGGAGGTACTGTAACATATTTATTTAATATTGCTAAATTTTGTTCATCTTATCTAGACACAACAGTTATTACAAGCAATTTGAAAAATTTTCCTTTAAATCCATTTGAAAAAAATATTTTTATTAATAAAAAATATGATTTAATAAGCAGAAATATTAAAATTATTAGAGTAAATACCCTTAATAATTTCATTTTAAGAAATCTATTCTATTTTAATCAATTTTTAAATAAAAATTTTGAAATCTTTATAGATAAACATTTAAATCCGCATCTATATTCAAAAAGCAATAAAAAAAAACCAAATAACAAAATAGCCAATTTTTTAACTAAGAGTTTAGTTTATCAAAGATTCTTTTTTACTCCAAATTTTTCCCAAATATACTATATGTTAAATAAAATTCATAAGCGCCAAAAAATAGATATTATACATTCTTCTCCAATTCGATTTACCGCAGATTTAAGTGCATTTCTGTTTTGTAAGAAAAATCATGTACCATATATTTGTACTCCAGTTTATCATATTAATCCCTATGCTGACTCTATTTTTTATCCTTCCTTTCAGCATATTTTGGAAAAATCTGATGTTATTATAGCAGAAACTTATATAGAAAAAGATTTTTACATAAAATATGGAATTAGGGAAAATAAAATACATGTAATCCCTCCTGGTATAGATCCTAATGATTATAAAAAGCCAAATGTAAAAAAGTTTAAAAATAGATATAATATCCCAGAAAATGCTCCATTATTATTTTTTATGGGAAGGAGAAATTATGAAAAGGGAATATTCCATACTATTATAGCATTAAATTATCTTATTAAAAAATTTAAAGATATAAAACTTTTAATAGCAGGGCCTAATACTATTGATTATTTAAGATATATTAAGAACATACCATCAAAATTAAAATCTCATATTATTGATTTAGGCTTAATTGATGAAGATACAAAAGCCGATGCTCTTGCGAGTTGCGACATTTTTATATTACCATCCTTAGATGACGCTTTTGGGATTGTATATTTAGAAGCTTGGCTATATAAGAAGCCTGTAATAGGTGCTTTAGGAGGAAATGTAGAAGGATTAATTGATAACGAGCAAAATGGATTTCTGGTACCTTTTGC
>Ga0209976_10002231_pt1 | contig 11070 bp, 18 predicted proteins | sample SumtaG_FD_182806 | JGI IMG/M metagenome (GOLD analysis project Ga0209976, IMG submission 182806) | Deep subsurface microbial communities from Indian Ocean to uncover new lineages of life (NeLLi) - Sumatra_00157 metaG (SPAdes) (version 2) | ecosystem: Environmental > Aquatic > Marine > Oceanic >... | reverse complement strand
GCCGTAGCGGCGCACGCTCGCTCCGCCGCCAGTCGTTAGACCGCTGTCATAACGCTGGCCGGGCGGGTGGTGGCCGAGGGGGGCGGCCCCCGCCGGGGAGCGGCGAGTACTGGTGCTCCCGGCCTGACCCAATTTAGGGCCAGCCAGCTTTCGATCCGCCGCGATCCGATGCGTCAGACTGCACGCTACTTGCAGGGTAGTTACATGCGCAACTATAGCGCAAAGTGCTATGTTTTCCATAGCACGCTACTTGCGTAACTCCTTGTTATATAAGGAGTTTGTAAAATAGTGCTTGACAAGTGCCCGAGAATCGGGTACTATTGAAGTACCACCCTTGGAAACGTAACGTATGTCCTGCTACTACGAGTAGCCGTTAGACGTTCTATTGAAGTGTGGGTTTGCCACACCTTGAATAGACGTTCTAATGGATACGAGTAGAGTAGCCTTTACAATCTGTATTTCCTGCGCAGGCTATAAGCTGCGTTTAGACCGTCTAAAAGCAGGCTATAGGTTGCGTTTTTTTCGCCCCGGCTATGTCCGCCATTCGTAGCTCCAAATAGGTAGAGCAGCGCCCTTGTAAGGCGACGGTTCTGGGTTCGATTCCTAGCAATGGCACCAATTACGCGCCACAGGCCGATCTGATGATGGTTTCTGCCTTCCAAGCAGATGAGCGGGGTTTGATTCCCCGGTGACGCTCCAATTTGCAGGGTAGAGGAGAGGCCGTCCTCGCTGGGTTCATATCCCAGAGATCGCTGGTTCGAATCCAGCCCCAGCTACCAATTTACTACTAATCCATTCGAAATTAGTATTTACGACAACGAGAGGGAGAATCTCAAATGACAGTACGAAAAGCAGCCTCCAAAAGTGAGGCTAGGCGTGTCTCTGCACAAAAAGGCACCGACACGGGGGCAAAAGCCCCTGTTGAGAGCACGAACGTCAAACTTGGCGCGCTGGTAGCGCGAATAGAGGCTCTTGAGGCCAAAGTCAAGGTTCTGGCTGAAGCACCACAGTTTATTGCCGATGAAGCACGCCCAATTTACGGGCTGGGCGGCATTGCGTTGATTTTCGACGCGATTGCCAAGAAGCTGAAGTGACTTTCGCGTCTAACGACGCCAAACTCATTGCAGACGCACTCAACCGCATAGCCGACGCCAGTTTCACTCAGGCCAAGGTTAGCAGGCAGCAATTAAAGGTTGCCGAGCGCATGTGCGACATGCAAGAGTCGAATTTGGCGACTACGAAGGCTCTCGAAGCCACGTTGACCCGCAACCTCCCGGCAGAGCCGGAATTCCGGGTGCGTGATGTCTGAGACATTCGTTAAGGACAACAAAACCGGCTTCGTCGTCACGATAGACGAGATAGACGTTAATCGCGGCTATTTCAAGATCGTGGACGGCACATTCACCGAGCATCAGCTTCCCTACGAGGGAAATCTCGGGGACAAGGTGCAATTCACTCCGCCGGGCGATGAAGAGGACGAAAAGCCTCGAATCATCGTACCCGACAAGCGGATCGTGAGGCCGAAGTGACTATTGAGGCTGTTCTCGCCGCAGAGCACGCGGAGGCGCAGACCGAGCTAGCGCATGCTGAGTTGGCCTTAATAGAGGCCACAGCACGCGCCGATGTGGCGCGGGAAGCGTCACAGCGGTTAGAGGCTGCATGTGCAGCCCTGCGCGGCGAAATTCCGGTCGGGCCTCCGGCCACGGTCGATAAGGGGTGGTCTGAAGGCGAAACTACCCCCTTACCCGAACAACTACCCTCTATACCGTTATCTGCACCGCAAGAGCCGGGTATCCCGGCACGAACCGCAGAACGTGAAGCGGCGGCTGAAATGTCGCCCGAGGAATTCGACAAAGAGCGCAGACGCAAGCAGCGGAAGCGTGAGAAAGCAGAAATAGCAAATAATCCTCTTGGGCACCTTAAATGCCCCGGTTGTGGTGAAGTCGGTCACATGACCGAGCAAATCATAACTACCGAGAAAGGGGGCGTCATAAAGGCGCTCGTCTGCGGGAAGTGTGGCAATCAAGCCATAATGTAGAAAGGAAGCGAGGAATACCGAACACGGCGCGAACCGTCGTCAGGGAGTCGCTTAGGCGACGAGTTCCTCCCTCCGCTCCCGCACGGGCGACTCCCGAACCTTAATTATAGGAATCAGAAAATGCCAGCAGTAGCCAAGAACTTTTCACCGCTTAAAGGGCTTATTGTCCTTATTACAGCGGCCTCAGTTGAGCAGACCGGTCTTGTGGTCGGTCGCACCTATCAATTCTCCTCCGTTGGTGGTGTTGCGCTTGTGCGCTGGGACACTGATGCAGCAGTAGCTTCCGACAGTAACTTCGATTTTGCAGTCCCACCGGGCCAGCTTGTTTACGCAGTTGCCAGAAGCACCATGCTGAACATCATCGAGTTGGATACCTCGTCCTCGGCTACAGCAGCCTGCGCAATCGCGGAAGTCCACCCGTATTAAGATTTACCGAACTAACGCCTCGCAGAAGGCGTGCATAAAACTCAAACTATAGCAAATTTCTACGAGGAAACATCATGGCTGACGCAGTCACATTAGTACGATTAGAGCAAGGCGCAGAATTACGTACGCGTAAATTTCGCTCCCTTTGCTCGGTTGTGCCCTTCCAGTTTACGTATATCGAAGGCTCTGCCGTCGGTGATGCGTCTGGTACGGGTGCAACACACGAAGGGCCGGTCGTGGATATCACGATCACAGGCTTGGCCCTTGGAGATTTCGTCTTTATATCTCCAAAATTGGACGTGGCAGACCTTTCATTTGTCGCTTACGTAACGGCAGCCGATACGCTCTCAGTTCAGGTGCGAAACCTGACTGGTGGCGACTTGACTACGTTCCAGACAGCCGGTGCAGAATTCAATGGCTTTGCCATTCGTATTCGCCCGGAAGTCATTGCACAGCTCGTAGCGGCTTAAGGGGTATATCATGGCAGACGGAATTTTAGCAGCAAGCATCAAGACGGACAAAATCCTTCAGTCTCTCGGCACTCGTGCCGATTTTCAGAGTAAGTCCTTCCTGTCGTTCTTCAAGGTCATACCTTTCCGGTGTAACTGCGAGATCGACGTAGCGTTATCTGACGCCGCAGGCGGCGGACTCGCTATGGAAGTTGCGGTCGAGGCGACCGTGACAGGAGCAGCTCTCGGAGACTTTGTCTTCATCACATCGAAGATCGACCCCGCAGACTTGTCGTTCGTGGCGTATGTCACGGCGGCGAACACTGTCACCATTCAGCTTCAAAACCTGACTGGTGCTGATCTGACAACCTACGCCGGAGCAGGCGGAGAAATCCTTAATGGATTTATTCTCAGGATTCGTCCCGAGATTCTCAACCAGCTCAGCATCCCAGCAACTTAAGGTAACGACATGACTTCAGCAATCACAGCAGTTAAACTCCCTGAAGATCAGGCTATCGCTACGCCGTACCAGTTCTCGGCGTTATTTGATGCAGGCGTGTTCTCATTCACTTTCGAAGCAGATACCATACCGGTAGATGCAGGCGGCGGCGAAGCGCAGGAAGCTGCGTTCGAAATCACCGTTCCGGGCGTTGCTCTGGGAGACTTCGTATTTATCTCCCCGGCAGTTGACGTTGTCGATATGTCACTCGTGGCATATGTTTCGGCAGCCGACACGGTCACCTTGCAACTTGAGAACTTGACCGGCGCAGACGGCACACCATTCGATGCAGCGACAGCAGGCTTTCTCGGACTCGTTCTGAGGCTTAAGCCTAACGCACTGGTCGATCTTCAGGACTAAATATGGCAATCGTTGAGAGGGACGGCAAGGGCAGGTTTCTGCCCGGCCAGAGCGGTAATCCAGCAGGTAAACAGAAAGGACTCCGCAACTACATCACGCACGAGCGTTTGATGCTTGAAGCGGGTTTACGCGATTATATCGCCGACCCGAGTCAGGCACAGAAGCTTTTGAAAGGCATAGACCGCATACTCAACATTGCGACAGCCGAAGTCGTAGATGACAAGGGAAAAGTCATTGGCTTCGCTTCCGATGATAAGGATGCGCTCACAGCAATGAAATTGCTGCTAGACCGCGTTATGCCAGCAATGCCTCCGAAGGAAGCGGAGGAAGCGGAAAAGACCGACAGACGTTTGCAAATCATCATTCAGACCAACCCAGACGCCAAAGTTCCTGTGCAAGCAGTAATTGACGGCGAATTCACTACCATCGAGGAAGAATCAATGCCAACACAAGGCGAAGTCCCCAGCGTACAAAATCCTGATAATCGTCAGGGTGGCGAAGGCACTACCAGCTTGCACAACACGTCAAACGAAGCTCGTACGAAGAGTCTCGGCAGGCCCGGTAACGATCATGAAGTCTCACAGGCCAAAGACGTAGGCACGAAGTAATGGGCGCACAGTCCACGGACGCGGAAAACGACCGCGCTCCGCTGAAGGTCGCTGACCGTAGCGCGCCTGTAAAAAGGGCGAGTCTTGGAGGTATCCAAGATAACCGACAAGACACCGATCTGAACACTAGCGCTCTTACAGGCGACTCTCTCGTCCAGAAGTTTGGCGGCAGTTCGAAGTAATGCCGCAGGCAGAGGGCGAGACTCGGTCGGAGTACCTTGACAGGCTCGACGCCGAGCTAGTCGCGCGCATGCGCGCCGACGAGCAAGAAGCAGCAGACGCGGAACTCGCGCTACTGTTTCCCGACCTTACGCCTGTAGAAGCTGTACCAGTCGATCCTCGGGCACGCGTGCCCAAGGGTGAGGGTAAGTTTGCGCGTTTCCGCCGGGAAGAGGCGGAGCGTAAGGCAGCGGACGCGGCTGTGGAGGCTGCGACTACAGCCGAGATAACGCAGGACGAGAAAGAGTCTAGCTCCACCTTCTTACAGAAAGTAGCGGCTCCGGGCACCAGCGCATTGGGCGGTCGTGAGGCTCAACTCAATCAGGACTTCGAGTCAGGCGAAAGCCAGCGTATGCGTGACAATCAATCAACGGACTCAAATAACTAATGGCACTTTTTGAAAAAAAGTCGAAAATACTGCAATCCATCGGAGAGACACGGGCTGCACTGTCGCGCGAGAAGACGCCAGTGCGAGAGGCCGTGTTCGGTAAGTCTTCGTCTAACGCTCGGAAATTGTCACTCGGTAAAGCGGCGGCAGGTTCCTTAATCAAGGCCGCGCAAGAGCGCGCCCGAGAAAACCAGAGTACCGATTCGAACAACTAAGCCGGAGGGGTCATGGCTGTAATCCAATTCAACCTGCATCCCGCACAGGCAGAGATACATGCGAACCCAGCGCGATTCAAAATCGTGGCAGCGGGTCGCCGGTTCGGTAAGACCGTCTATAGCGTCATACGCTGCTTTGAGGAGGCGCTGGCAACGGTCAACGCGTTGGGGGTCGAACTCGACTCGTCGTCAGAAGTAATTTACGTAGCAACAGATAGAGAGCAGGCCCGGCGTAATGCTTGGCCGTACTTCAAGAAGTTTGCTCAAGAGATCGAAAAGGCTACCGGCCTAGAGTGTCGGACTCTTGAGAAAACCTCTATGGTAGAACTGCCCGAGGAGTTGGGCGGCTGCCGTATTCGCCTATTAGGCATGGATGACCCGGATGCAGCCCGAGGGATGAAACTAAGGTTTGCGGTTCTCGATGAATACGCAGATATGCCTCCCCGTGTATGGCCCGAGATCATCAGGCCCGCCCTCGCGGATTGTCGCGGCGGCGCATTATTCATAGGCACACCAAAGGGGCGCAACCACTTTTACGAGTTGGTTCAGATGGGCATTGAGGCCGAAGATTGGGCCGTGTTCAACTACTCGATGGACGACAACCCGCTCATACACGAAGACGAGCGCCTGTCACTGGCAAAAGAGTACGCTCGCGGAAGTTCCGACCTCTACGAGCAGGAAATCAAGGCCAAGTTCATCACGGCAGAAGGCCAGCTATTCAGAGCGGATCAGTTCAAGATCATCGACGAACTGCCCCCGGCACATTACGAGACGTTCCTTTCGGTCGATCTGGCAGGCTTCGCCGCCGACCCCGACCGTAAGAAGGAAATGCGCAAGCTTGATGATACCGCAATGGCGGTCGTGAGCATTGACGCGATAGGACGCTGGTTCGTGCGAGACATACCCAATGGCAAGTGGGGAGTGCGCGAGACAGCGAACCGTATCGTACGCACAGCAAAGAAATACGAGACGCCCCTTATAGGAATAGAAAAGGGCGCACTCAAGAACGCAGTCGAGCCATACATGACAGAGTACATGGCCCGGTATAACCGGTGGTTCGAAATCCGCCCGACGACGCACGGCAACAAAGCCAAGTATGATCGCATCCAATGGGCGCTACAGGGTAGAGCGCAGAAGGGCGACATCTATCTTATCAAAGGCGATTGGAACGAGAAGTTCATTGACCAAGCTGTCAGCTTCCCCTCCCGCTACGTACATGATGACTTGGTCGATGCGCTGGCCTACATAGACCAGCTTGCTCCTGTCAACATCAGCAAGTTCGATATTGCAGAGATAGAAGCGCAGACCAAGTACAATCCACAAGACGAGAGAGCAGGATACTAAATGCCTAATCAAGTTGTAAAAGAGCGTGAAGTCGCCACAGACAAGCCCAAGATGGAGGGCGGCGCACGAGGGACTCTTGTCGGAAGCGTGATTGCGGACATCGTTCCGTGGCGCAGGCTTCGAGACAGCAAGTTTGAGAACCTGTGGGACGAATTCTACGCTAAGTGGCGCGGCTTTTGGATGCCACAGCACAAAAGCTTCAAGACAGAGCGCTCACGGATCATTTCACCACTGACCAGCATGTCAGTTGATCTCACGTCGGCTGAGATAATCGAGGCCGTACTTGGCCGTGAGTACTTCATCGACCTGCCCGACAATTTAGGCGATGAAGATACCACCGATGTGGACGCAGCGCGCAAATTACTCGTTCAAGACCTCAAAGACGAGGGTTTTATAGACGAATTTGCGCTGACGGCCCTTAACGGCTGCCTGTACGGCACCGGAATTACCAAAATACAGATTTCTACCAAGATTAAGAAGTCTATGACCCGCGACAAAGACAAAAAGTTGGTCGTAAACGAGGAAGAGGTCGTCGTCGTCAAGCCCGTAGCCATTGAGCCGGGACAGTTCGTAGCAGACCCGTCTGCTCGTGACATTGACGACATGAAAGGCTGCGCACACGAGTTTCTGATGCCTCTCAGCACGCTGAAGGGTCGGCAACTGCGTGGCATGTATTACAAGACGAAGGTTGGAGCCTTTAAGGCTCGTATTATCTCCAAAAACCGCGGCGATACCGAAGAGGGTAACATCCGCGATCAGGGAGAGGTCGCTTACATCACCGAATACTACGGTGAGGTTCCTACGCGGGAATTTAACGCAGCGATAGCCGAGGGAAAGGGCACACCGCTGACTCAGGAAATGATTCAAGCAATCCCCGAGGAGTTGACGACGGAAGCTATCATTACGATAGCCAACGAGACGACACTCCTGCGAGCGATTGAAAACCCCCTCTTAACTGGCGAGAGACTGATCGTCTCTTACCAGCACGAAGCCGTCCCCGGCAGGTTCTACGGTCGGGGCGTCTGTGAGAAAGCTGCCAACGTGCAGCGCGCAATGGACGCAGAAATGCGTGCTCGCATAGACGGACTGGCATGGTCTAACATGCCCATGTTTGCCGGTGACCTCACTCGCTTGCCCCCCAACAGTAATATGAACGCATGGCCGGGCAAAATGTGGGGTACGCGCGGCAATCCTAACGAAGTACTCAAAGAATTCAGGGTTAGCTCACCCGACCAGAACTCGTACGCCCATGTGCAAGACTTGGAACGAATGGGGCAGCAGGCAACTGGTGCTCTTGACAGTCAGGGCTTGCGTCAGGGCGTGCGGGACGAATCAGCGACAGGGTCAGCCCTTGCCGCCTCGTCCTTTATCAAGCGTTCGAAGCGTACCATGTACAACATCGAAGGCTACATGAACAAACTCATTAGACGGGTACTCCGTCTAAAAATGCAGTTCGAGCCGGGCCGATACCCGCAAGACTACGAATTCCAAGTGAAGGGTAGCATCGGTATCATGGCCCGAGAACTCGAAGCCAATTTCATGGTCAATATGTTGTCGGTAATTGGCGCGGATTCTCCGGCCTCTATGCCGATCATACGGGCCATTTTTGAGCACAGCGGCTCACCAGTCCGGTCGGAAGTTCTCCAAGCCTTGAAGGCTATCGAGAACAAGCAAGAGACGCCGGAAGAGGCTGCCGCTAAGAAAGCCCAACTTGAGATACCAGTACTGACAGCCGATAAGCTGCGGGCTGAGACGGCCAAGATACTTGAAGAGGCCGAACTCAAGGAAGCACAAGCCGAGAAGACCGAGGCCGAGACGGACGCCATGCCAGAGGCTTCGCTGATCAAGCGAGCCAACGTGGTGAACGATATGGAAGACGGCGAGAACGTCTCTCGCGGCCTCGACATTCAGGACGACAAGAACGCACTCACCAGTAGGAGCCTTGATATACAAGAGAAGGCGCTCACCATAGACAAAGGGAAGAAGAAATGAGCCAATTTCTAGGCACCGACGCTAACCGAGGTGTGTTCTGGATAGAGCCGAACATCGACGACGTGCTTGAGAACTTCGAGCGCAACCCAGACCACAAGTTCTTTCTCATTAAGGTGACTGGCAAGACCGTCACACTAAAGCCGATCACGTTCTCGGAAGAACCAGAGAGTCGTCCACGACTTGAGCGAATAGCGCGAGCGGAAGGCAACGCCCTGAATTAACAGTCTCGGAGGGAGACATGAAACTGACACCCGAACAGAAAGAATTTTATCAAGCGATGGATCATACGTTCCAGACGAAAGGATGGCAACTTATGGTGCAGCGATGGCGGGAAGAACAAGTGCAGTTGAAAGACCGCATGTTCTTCGGCGCTAAAGACATGAGCGATGTACGAGAGCATCGAGGCCGCTTCGAGCTGCTGAACGAATTACTCACCCTGCCCGAACATATCGCCAAGCAGAAAGAGTACGTCGAGCAGCTCGACGAAGACGACCAGCCTCTTGAGTAAGTTCATGTATTTTGACTTCCGCTGCAAAAGCTGCGGAAACGTGAACGAAGCGTTCGTTAAGCCAGATGTCTTAACAGGCACTTGCCCGAACTGCGGCGGTTACACAAAGCGTATGATCTCCTGTCCGACTATAGCGTTGTCAGGTACAGACCCCGACTTCACTACTCAGTACGATAAATGGGAGAGAGTACAGAAAGAAAAAGTGGCTAAGGACAAAAAGTTCTATGCAGACCACGGGGAAGACAAGCCCCGCTAGTCCCCCACTAGAATTCGCGCTAACCTGCAATAACGCAGGCCGCAACCGAGGAGAGGAAAAATGGTGGCACAAGCACCAGTAAATGTAGTACAACACAGACCGATGTCTGTTATTCTTGCACCAGCACCCGACGTACCGGCAAAGACGCCAAGCCCTGCTGAACCAGCAGCGCCCGTCGCCCCGGAGCCGGTGAAGGTCGAACCAGCACCCGCACCGTCGAAGTATGACGGCAAAACGACTGAGCAAGTGATTGAAATGCACCAAAACGCGGAATCGCGTCTCGGTGAAATTCAGAACGAACTTGGCACGTTGCGCGGAGTGGTTACCGACTTGACCCAGCTTCAACGAACACCGGTAGCGCCGCAACCCGTGGAACAGGAAACGATAGACGTATCAGGCGACGACCTGATTCAACGACCAGTTGAAACAATCAGGAAAGTCGTTGCGCAGGACAATGCAGCTCAGAAAGTGCTTGATGATGTAGAAGCCGAGAAACGAGACTTGCTCATAGCGAACAACGCTCTCTTGACTGACTTCGGCGACATCAACGCTATCGTAGGAACCGAAGAGTTTCGAGCGTTCGCAAGTCGCACCCCCAGCCGACAGGATGACTTTGTCGAGGCTGCCAAGGGTGAGGGCTTGTCGCAAGTCCGCGCTGCTCGTCGGCTATTGGAAGACTTTAATGATTTCCAAGACGCCCTAAAACCCGTCAGACCAGCCGAGCCGGTTGCCCCCGTGCAAACACCGGTAGAGTTAGCGAAAACTGTCAGCACCGAAGGCGCTGGCCCCGCAGGCTCTATCAGCACAAAGGAAAACATCTACGAGGCTGACGTTCTAAAAATGATACAAGACGAGCCGACCAAATACCGCTCTCCCACCTTTCAGGCGGAACTAACGTCTGCAATCAAAGAGGGCCGCTACGTCAAATCAGGATAGCTCCTGTTCTTTTAACCACCACACTTTAGGGGTACAACCTAATGACTGCTTCCAATTTCGACATCCAAAACTCCGTCGATACGACGGATGCTGCGGATTTCGTACCGGAAATGTGGGCGATTGAAACACTGGCTGCGTACAAGGCAAACCTCGTACTCGCTGGGCTAGTTTCACTCATTCCCCATATCGGCAAGATCGGTGATACGATTCGTATTCCCGTACCGGGCCGATCCAGTGCGAACAGCAAAACAGGCAGTTCGGCTGTTACCGTTATCGCGTACGCTGACTCGACTCACAAAACAGTAGTGATCGACCAGCATTACCACTATGCGCGCATAATGGATGACATCGTCGAACTCCAAGCCCTACCTTCTCTACGTCGGTTTTTCACCGATGACGCGGGCTACGCCCTCGCCAAGCAGGTAGATACAGCCCTCGTGACCCTCGGCGCAGGTTGGGGTTCAGCCGGTACGATCTACGGTTCAGCTCTTTCCGGTGACGGAACGACTACGTGGGTGCAGACCGGCTCCGGTAATGGTTCCGCCATTTCCGACGCTGGCGTGCGAGAAATCGTACAAGACTTTGATGACGAAAACGTCCCGAGTCGTGACCGCTTCTTGGTCATCCCTCCGGTCGAGAAAAAGCGTATGCTCGGTAACACCCGTTACACAGAGCAAGCGTTCGTCGGCGAAGTCGGTATGCAGAACTCGATCAGAAATGGTCTGGTTGGCAACCTGTACGGCTTTGAGATTTTCGTCTCAAGCAATCTCGCCTCCGTTGACAGCTCTGACTGTACCACGTACCGTCCGGCGCTGTTCTTCCAACGTGACTC
>Ga0209976_10002230_pt1 | contig 11075 bp, 5 predicted proteins | sample SumtaG_FD_182806 | JGI IMG/M metagenome (GOLD analysis project Ga0209976, IMG submission 182806) | Deep subsurface microbial communities from Indian Ocean to uncover new lineages of life (NeLLi) - Sumatra_00157 metaG (SPAdes) (version 2) | ecosystem: Environmental > Aquatic > Marine > Oceanic >... | reverse complement strand
GGTAAAACCGGGGGCTAAATATAACGATAAGTGTTGCCGTGTCGGCGAATCCTTGGGACGCCGCCGTGCCGGCGGCGGCTAAACTCATTTACTCATTTACCCCGCGCTTATGCTTGGGGCCCTGTTGCGTAACCGGCGTCATGGTAAATCATCTGGCGCGTTTGTGCTGCTGATAAAAGGCCTCAACGGAATTGTAATCTTTCTGGAGTTGCTCAAGGTCGAGCTGGAGGTCGGGATATTGTTTTGCAAGGACAATCATGGTGCGCAAGCGGCCCCTTACCTTACGGACCAGGCTCATCCCGCGGCCCCGGCGTTTGACGCTTTTTAGCTGCTTGAGTTCGAGGTCGATTTTTTCCCTGAGCTTTTTGACTTTCAGGGTCGCTCGGGACAATTCCTTTGCGGCCTGTTGAATGCGGTTGTCAATTTTGATTTCGGCGTCGGCGGCATCGAGCAGACGCAGGAGCTGTTCGCGAGAGCCTACTGTTTTGTCGGCAATTTTGCACTGCACGGCTTCTGTGGCGGTAAGGGTCAGCAGCGAGCCTTTCTGCGTCCAGGTTTTAACGAGCTGCTGTGCGGGTTTTTTGTTTACCGGGTCGATAAACATGCGGCCGGGGCCGTCTTCGACCTCGACGACCTCTATTTCCTTATCGACCATAGCTCTTGCCATAAGGGCGGGTCGGCCGTTCTTTTCCGCCAGTGAGGCGAGGGAGGCTTTCCAGATGGAACTGAACTTTTCTCCGACGTCGCTGCCGTAGGCCTTTTTCAGGTCCATCGGGGCGTCTCCGGAAATGGTTATCATTGTTGCTCCACCGATGACGGCGTTGGTGGCCATATAGTTTTTGTCGCAGGCCAAAGCGACGGCAACGCCGGCGGATATTGCGCCGCCGTTTTCGCCGCCTTTGACGTAAGAGATGACCTGGCAGTGTTTTGTCTTGTTGATAGCGGCAGCTATTCGCTGGGCCAGGTCGACTCTGCCGCCGGGCGTGTCAATTTCGAGCAGGATAAACAGCGGCCCGGTGTCGACGGCGGCGGCCAGGGCCTCTTCCAGGACGGCCGTTTCAATTTCATACATAATCATCCGGTCGAGTGACAGGACAATGACGGTGTTGTTTCGTCCGTTTCTGTCGGCGGTGACTATCCAGTCGGCAAGGTTGAGATTGACCTTGTCCTTACCGGCGGCTTGAACGACGGTGAGGTTGTCGACGGTTTGTGTGGTTGCGTAGCCGTGGAGGATTTCGCCTGTTTTGATATTTGTGAAGGTGTCGGCGGGACAGATTCGGCCTGCGACAAGCAGCAGGACAAGGACAGTTATCACCCATGCCTCCGAGTTTTTCCGTTTTTTCATATTTTACCCTTAAAAACACATCCGCACGTCCGGCGGCGAGCACCGGCGGTAAAATATTACGACAAACGTCGCCGTGCCGGCGACGGCTAAACGCATTTACTCATTTACGGATTCAGCTAAATATCGAGGTTCTGGACTTCGAGGGCGTGGTCTTGAATGAACGCGCGTCTTTTCTCAACATTGCTTCCCATCAGTATGCTGAACAGGCGGTCGGCCTCGCCGGCATCGTCGACCTTGACGTTGAGCAGAGTCCTTGTGGCCGGGTTCATCGTGGTCTGCCAGAGTTGCTCGGCGTTCATTTCGCCAAGGCCCTTGAAACGTTTTATCTCAACACCGGTGCCGCCTATCTGTCTTATGCCCGCACATACATCGCTGAGCGAAGCCATGTCGTAGCGGTCAGAGCCGACAATCAGGCAGAACCTGGTCGGGGCCGGCTCGCCGGAGACAGTTTCTACGGGCTTGAGCAGCAAATCGTTCAATTCCAGAGAGAAGCTGCTCTTGAGTTTTTTATTTACCTCATTGATTCTGTCGAGCTCGTGGAGCTCTTCGGCAATGACGGATTCGTCGTCGTCGTCGTCGAGCGTGCCGATGCGGTCGTTGAGTTTATGCAATCTTTTTTCATACTTTGTGCTGTCGCGGAAGACCTCCTGTTTGTCATCGACAACGATGCGGAAGGTGGGCAGGTTTTTGCCGTCGTAATGCTGCTCAACGAACTCGGCAAAATCGATACCGCGTGTGCGCAGGACGGTTATGGCTCGTTCAGCTTCTGCGAGCAGCTTTACAAGTTCGGCGAGTTTTTTGTCGGTGATTTTCCTCGTTTTTTTGTGTTTTGAGCCGTCCCTTACTTCAAGCTCGGCTCCCTGCAGGCCTCGCTGGAGCATGCGCTTTCTCATCTGATATTCGCTGAGTATATATTCGGAGCCTCTTTTGCCTTTGATTGCGATTTCATACAGCGGCGGCTGGGCGATATAAATCATGCGGTCCTTGAACAGTTGCGGCATCTGCCTGAAGAAGAATGTCAAAAGCAGTGTTCTGATGTGCGCTCCGTCGACGTCGGCGTCGGTCATGAGTATGACCTTTCCGTACCTGCACCTGGTGATATCGAAGTCATCGATACCGATACCGGTACCAAGGGCGCTTATAATGGTCCTGATTTCTTCGTGAGCGAGCATTTTGTCGACTCGTGCCTTTTCGACGTTGAGGATTTTGCCCTTGAGCGGCAGGATTGCCTGGATGTTTCTGTCGCGTCCGGCTTTTGCCGAGCCGCCGGCCGAGTCGCCCTCAACTATGAATATCTCTGTGGTGCCCTTTTCTTTGCTGGCGCAGTCCCAGAGCTTTCCGGGCAGATTACTGGAGCCCAGGGCGCCTTTTCTACGGGTAAGTTCGCGTGCCTTTCTTGCGGCGACGCGAGCGGCGGCGGCCTGGATGGCCTTGTTTATGATGCGTTTTGCCTCCGGCGGATTTTCCTCAAGGAAATGACCCAACTGCTCATTGACGGTTGTCTCGACGAAAGAGCCTACCTCTGGGTTTGTCAGCCTGACCTTTGTCTGTGCCTCGAAGTGTGGGTCAGCCAGCTTGACGGAAACAACAGCGGTAAGTCCCTCTCGCAGATCGTCTCCGGTCGTGGCCTGGCCGCTTTTGAGCAGATTGTTGCTCTTTGCGTAGTAGTTCATCGTTCTTGTAAGCGCGGTGCGGAAGCCGGACAGATGCGTGCCGCCGTCGATGTTGAGTATGTTGTTTGCAAAGGCCAGGACGTTTTCGGCATAGCCGTCGTTGTACTGCAAAGCGACTTCACAGGCCAGCCTGGCCTGAGGGTCTTCCTTCGCAAAGTAAATGATGGTTCCGTGCAGTACATCCTTTCCTTCATTGAGGTGTTTGATAAATGCCTTTATGCCATCTTCGAATTTGAAGACCTGCTTTTTTTTGGTCTTGTCGTCGCGGAAGCTGATTTTGAGCCCGGCGTTGAGGTATGCCATCTCGCGGATTCTTTTGAGCAGGGTATCATAGTCGAACTCGGTATCGCCGAAGATTTCTTCATCGGCCTTGAATGAGATTTTTGTGCCCTGCTTGTCGGTGGAGCCGATTTGCTTGACGGCGGCCTTTGCCTTTCCCCTGACGCACTCGAAGTGATAGTGTTTTCCATCGCGGTAGACGTCGGCCTCGAGCCATTCACTAAGGGCGTTTACAACGGACACGCCGACACCGTGCAGGCCGCCGGCGACCTTGTAGCTTTCAGAGTCGAACTTTCCGCCTGCGTGCAGAGTGGTAAGGACTACTTCAAGGGCGCTTTTTTTTGCCGCTTTGTGCTGCTCGACGGGTATGCCCCGGCCGTTGTCCTCGATGGTGCAGCTTCCGTCGACGCCCAGGCGGACGTTTATCTCAGTGCAGTAACCGGCGAGGGCCTCATCGATTGAATTGTCGAGCACTTCATAGACCAGATGATGAAGTCCGCCGGAGCTGCGGTCGCCGATATACATATCCGGTCTTTTGCGGACGGCCTCAAGGCCTCCGAGAATTTTGATATTGCTGGCGTCGTATTTGTGTGCTTTCATATCACTGCCTCATCCATCCGTAAACATCCAGCCGCAAAGCTCCATTCTTCGCGGGGCCGTTATTCACTTAGTAGTTTTATTTTCCTGATTCTTGCCTTCGGGCAGAACTGCTGAAGCTGCTCAAGCAACTCGCCGCTGCATAGCCTGAGCTCATGCATATAGGCCGGGCTGTCTACTGCCACGGTCAGTTGGCCTGCCTTTATGGCGTCAATCCTGCAGTGCTTGGCGAGTTCGTCGGGCAGAAGCTGCTGCCATGCGTCGAAAACGCCGCCATATTTTTGGTACTTCGGCAGGACTCTCTGCTCCATATATACGCTCAACGCCTGGCCGAGTTGCAGCGGGCCGTCGGTGTTGGGCCGGGTTTTGCCAAATCCTGCGCTATTCAAATTATCGGTGTCCTCCATCGAGGGCGATTATATCAAACCGCCGGTCGAGCCTCACTCATGTTCGAGGCTCTGAACCCCGGGTAAAACCCGGGACTGAATATTACGACAAGCGTACCAATTAACCGATGTTTATCGGCATCAGGACGTACAGGAAATCCTTTCCGCTTCTTATAAGCCCGGGCCTGTCGGCCGAGCCGAGCTCTATTTCGAATTCGGCGGTATCAATAACACGCAGTACGTCTATGAGAAACTGCGGATTAAAACCGACTTCGATAGCTTCGCCTTTGTAATCGACGACCATATCTATTCGAGCGTCGCCGGCCTCGGGACTGGAGCCGGCAAAAACCAGCTTGCCTTTGCTCAGCGAAAGTCGTATGCCTCTTGATTCCTCTGAAGTCAACAGGGCCGAGCGGCGCACGGCACTTAAGACGGCTTCGGTCGGGAGGGTAAGCTTTTTGTCGTTATCGGCCGGGATTATGTCCTCATATTTCGGGAAGGTGCCTTCAACCAGATTCGAGCTTACCGTGACATCGCCGCAGGCCAGTATTATCTGGTTGTCGACGAACCTGACGGTGACGGGCTCTTTGGGGTCGGCTCCGATTTTGTCCAGCAGCGACATCGTCTTGGCCGGCACGATGACATTGGGGCCCGGCTGGGCATTTTCCTGTGCCGGTGCGACTGCAAGGTTTATCCTTGTGCGGACGAGCCTTCTTCCGTCAGTGGCGATCAGGGAAAGCTTTTTGCCCTTTATCTCCCAGAGCACACCGTTGAGCGCGTAGCGGGTGCTCTCTTTTGCGGTGGCAAAGAGGCACTGCTCGATGCCGGCCTGCATGTTTGCCAGGGCCAACTGCAAATCCGCCTCGCCGTCGAAACTCGGTACCGGCGGATATTGTTTTGCGTCCTGGCCGTAGACGGTGAAGTGGCTGTCGGCGCCGGTGATTTTACACTTGCCCTCGGCGGCTTCGATAAGCAGCACCTCATCGATGCTCTCGCGGACGATTGCCGCAAGGCGGTCGGCGGGGACGACGATATCGCCGGGCTCGTCGATTTGGACCTGGCTGAGCAAATAGTTTATTCCGACCTCCAGGTCGGTTGCGCACAGTCTGACCTGCTTTTCTTCCGCGGAGATTTTGACGCAGCGAAGTATGGGCTTTGGTGTTCTGGCCGGCACCACGGAGGTCAGCAGGCCCAAGGCTTCCGCCAGGGCGGCTCTATTGAATTGCACCTTCATAACAGACCTCAGCTTAAATTTTGAAAGGTTAGGGTTTTTGCCCTCAAAAACCCGGGTTTAACACAGTAGTTTACATGAAAAAGGCGGCGCCAACAATCTTTTTTTGTGCAAAAACTGTCGCTCAAAAACGGTAGAAACACTCCAAGGCGGACACGGTTGCGAATGATTCTTATCGAGTGAGTGTGGCGGCCGCAGGAAAAGCCGGAGTGGTTTTGCACAATAGCTGCTTTTTTTAAAAAAATTTCAAAAAAAAGTGTAACAGTTTGGCAAATCCGGGCCCTTATTAATAGACGAATTTAGAGGTTTGAGCGTAAATTTGCCCGCAATATGACACAACGAGACAAAAATATGGTTGAAATTTAGCGTCTTTTGCGGTAGAATTACGTTGTTTTGGTCCCACGCAACGTCAGGCAGCCGGAGGTGGTGTTTTCAGCGGCTGCGGGGCGAGGTTTAAGCAGCGAAAATAACGGAGGCGAGGAAAATGAACAAAGTATCAGCGGTTTTTTTGGGGATTATTCTATTTTTAAATATCTGCCAGGGCGGCACGATTACCGTCGATGACGACGGCCCGGCCGACCATTCCAACATCCAGGCGGCGATTAGCGTCGCCAATCCGGGCGATGTTGTCGTTGTTGAAGACGGCACTTACACCGGCAGCGGCAACCGAGACATCGATTTTCTCGGTAAGGCGATTACGGTCAAGAGCAAGAACGGCCCGGCCAACTGTATTATAGACTGCCAGGGGAGTGAATCTGACCAGCACCGCGGATTTTATTTTCACAGTGGAGAAGATGCCGGTTCGGTTTTGAACGGCTTTATCATCAAAGGCGGTTATGCGGACTACGCCGGGGGGATATATTGTAATGGCAGCAGCCCGACAATTTCAAATTGCATTATCAAGAGCAACACAAGTTTTCCGCATAGCGGCGCCGGCGGCGTATATTGTGTGGACAGCAGCTGCAGGATAATAAGCTGTGTGATTGCTGATAACGAGAATCCTTTCACGGGCGGAGTTCTCTGCTGGGACGCTCAGCCTGCGATTGTCAACTGTACGATTGTGGGCAACCGTGGGCGATACGGCGGCCTTCTTGCTGTTGGCAGCAATGTAACGATTTCCAACTGCATCATAGTGGGCAATTTGAGTTCAATAAACATTGACATATCCGGCGGCTCAACTGCAACAGTAACGTATAGCGACATTCAGGGTGGCTGGCCGGGCGCAGGTAACATTGACGCGAACCCTGAATTTGTTGACTTGGCAGGCGGCGATTATCATTTGACGGCGGATTCGCCGTGTGTGAACGCCGGCGACCCTGGCTTTGTGGCGGACCCATGCGATACCGACATAGACGGCCAGGCGCGGGTAATCAACGGCCGAGTAGACATGGGTGCGGATGAGCTTGGCACCGAAGCGCCCGTTCTTGTTGTCGAACCGACTGTGCTGGGGTTTCATCGCCAGCACCCTGGGGACGACCCCCAAGTACCTTATCCTCAAAAGCTGTATATCTTCAATCGAGCGCCGCAGCCTATGGCATGGCAGATTCTGGAAGATTGTCCCTGGCTGGAGTTTTCTCCTTCAAGCGGTGTGGTTACTACCGAAACGGACGAGGTTATGTTGAACTTCGACACTTCACAGTTGGGTTCCGGCACACACAAATGCAGGGTGACGGTAGCGGGCGAGGGCGCATTGAACGGTCCTGTTACTGTGACTATTGTCGTGCACTTCGGCCATGCATACTACGTTAGCCTTCGTGGTGACGGCTATCGGTCGATTCAGAATGCGATATTTGCTGCGCATGAGGGCGGGATGGTCCTGGTCGGGCCGGGAACGCATTCGGGGCCGGGTAATCACAATATCGGATTTTTAGGCAAGGCGATTACGGTCCGCGGCATGGACCCTAACGACCCGGATATCGTTGCGGCAACGGTCGTGGAGTGCGACGCTGACCCTTATGATTTTGGTTGCGTTTTCAGTTTTGGTGTCGGTGAAGATGCCGACTCCGTGCTATCGGGACTTACCGCCAGGTACAAGGGCCCCGGTCGGGACAGGTACGGTATCATATGTGGCGAGAGCAGCCCGACTATTTCCAAGTGTGTCATAACCGGCGGCCCAGGCAGTAGGGGCTATGGTATTGATCTGTACAGGAGCAGCGCCAGAATCATCGGCTGTACGATAAGCGGACACAACAGTTTTTCTGAAGGTGGAGGTATATCTTGCTACGACTATATTGGCTCCCGGAGTGAGATGGGGCCTTATTGTGCTGAGATTGTCGATTGTCTTGTGAGCGGCAATTCCGGATATCAGGGTGGCGGTATCAACGTTAGGGGTACGAGGGCGAAGATAATCGGCACGACGATAACCAATAATGTCGGACAGGGCCGTCTTGCCGGTGGGTATGGCGGGGGGCTTTACTGCTTCAACAGCATCGTGACGGTCGATGACTGCACAATAAGTTCGAACACAACCGGCTGGAACGGGCGAGACGGCGGAGGCATTAGATGTGACCACAGCAAGCTGACGGTCAGACGGACTGTGATATCGGACAATTCAGCCGGGCGTTACGGCGGCGGGATTTATGTGCAGGACAACAGCGATGTTCGGCTTTCAAGCAGTGTTGTCGCCGGCAACTCCGCCTTAGATGGCGGCGGTGTCCATTTCGCCGGGGCGAACATTGGAGATATTACTAATTGCACGATAGTCGGCAATAACGCAGAGCAGGCCGGCGGCGCGATAACCTGTACCGGCCCAGGGTTGCTTATTACTGTCAGTAACTCCATACTCTGGGACAACATGGCCGGTCAGGCCGGGACCGAACATATCAGCAACGATGGGCCGCCGATTTACAATAATATTTACAGTAGCTGTATTGAGGACGCCAACGCCGACGACGATTTGATTCCATTCGGCGGCGAGGCCAACGGTAATATCGATGATGACCCGCTGTTTGTAAATTATCCTGACGATTTACATTTGAGCAAGGCTTCACCGTGTGTGAACCCCGGCAATCCATATTCGGTGGCGGGGTCGGGTTCAATGGATATTGACGGCCAGGCGAGGGTCGTCGGCGGCAGAATCGACATGGGTGCGGATGAATATGCGCCGATGACAAAAGTTACCACCCCTACCGGTGGTGAGGTCTGGGCGGCAGGCAGCACACACGAGGTTGAGTGGGAAAGCTACGGCGTGGAAACTGTGGATTTGCTGCTGAGCGAAAACGGTGGTTCAAGCTGGGAAATAATCGAAGGTGGCCTTGTCGCTGATGCAGGCGAGTATCTGTGGACGCTCGGTGAAAAAAGTGATTCAGACAGTTGTGTCCTTTCGGTTGTGCCGAGTGTTGCCGATGTGAATTGTATCATCATAAACAGCGGCACGTTTGAGATAAATCGTATGCCGGGCCGGCCGATAACGCCGCCGGGCAAAGCCGGCAAAGGAAAAGGGTCGCAGGAAAATACGACCGACAGTTGCGAGTTGGACCTTGGTTGTATCAAGTGGCGGTTCGATACGGCCGGGCCTGTCACTGCGGCGGTTACCGTAGGCAAGAACAGAATCTATGTGCCCAGCGAGGACGGCAACGTATATGCGCTTGATAAGGAAGGTGCGCTTGTCTGGAGTTGTGATGTCAACTCTCCGATTATCGGCTCGCCGGCAGTGGGGTCTTTTGGGAGGGTTTATGTCGGAGCCGATGACGGCAGGGTTTATGCCATCGCCCATAACGGCAAGCTGTTGTGGAATTACAGCACGGGCGGGTTTATCTATGCCGGACTCAGGGTCGGGCCGGATGAAACAATTTATGTGACCTCGACGGATGGCGCTGTGCACGTTCTGGGGCCGGACGGAAGCAGGCTCTGGAGCTTTGAAACAGGCTGCTTTGAAAAACTGGGCAACTCGATAATGGCAACGCCGGTATTCGGGGCGGACGGCACCATTTATATTGGCGGTTTTCACGACCCGAACCTGTACGCAATAGACCCGGCAAGCAAAACCGTCAAGTGGAGCAGAAAGTTTGAGTACAAGGTATCAATATCTCCCTGGGACCCGTGGGATGAGACAATTACGGTATGGCCGCAGCCTTTTGCATCACCTGTATTCGCCGATGACGGGACAATATATCTTAGTGCGGTCGGCGACCCGAACCTTTACGCGATTGACCCCTGTGACGGCAGCATTATCTGGCCAAGCAGGATGATACCGTATTGTGAAAATCTGCCGCCTCTGTGCCTGTGTTGCGGCATTGACGAGGCTTGCGACCCATGGTTCGGTGTTCCATTCAGTGAATGGCACTTATGCGATGAGTCGCCGCCCTTGCCGTGGCTGTGGGGAGCCCGTGACCGCAAATCCTACTGCTGGTCGGCCCCGGCCATCGCACCTGACGGGACAATCTATGTGAGTTTTGACGACCCGTATTTGCGGGCGGTCGAGCCGAATGGCAGCATCAAGTGGGTGACGAGGCTGGGCGATGTGGGAGGCTTTACTCTGGCTGTCGGCTGTGACGGCCTTATCTATGCGGCCGGCGATGATGGTTATATGTATGTGGTCGATTCGGACGGACAGGAGGTGGGACTGTTTGCCTCGGATGGGGCGCTGGCGCATCCGGTTATGGGTCCGGGCAACACGCTGTTGGTCAGTGACTCCAACGGGACGGTCTGGGCGATAGGCGGTGATGACTGCGTGGCGCAGCAGGGCCGGCAGGAGCAGCAAAAAGGCCTGGTCGGACAGGTGACGGATTTGTTTTTTGGACTGCTCAAGGCGGTCCTCAAGGGATAATTACGAAGCTGATAAAGCGATAAAAGTTTTGCTGAGGAAAGACAAATGAAGGCACAGAAAGCTTATAGCAGAAGTGACGTTGTTGCTGTTCTGGCTTGTGTGGCGTTTCTTTTGATAAACCTGGGCGCCATCGGCAACGTGGGCAGAAGCCGGGCAAAGGAGGCGGTGTGCAAGGCGAATCTGCACAAATGGAGCCTTGTGTTTTCACAGTATGCGGCGGACTATGAAGGTTACAATCCTTACGGCGGCTGGGCAAGCAGCTGGTGGGAATTCATGTTGCCGTACGTGGAGCCGAACGAGGCCGGCAGAAATCTGTTTCTCTGTCCGACGGCAGTCAAAAAAAGGCAAGACGGCGGCGTCCAGCCGTTTATGGCGTTCGACTATGGGACGGCCCCGCAACGGTACGGCGGCGGCAGATATGTCGGCAGCTACGGGGTAAATCCGTGGATATTCTCAAGGACAGACGTTGTTGCCGGTGGTATGTTCGGCGGCACGTTCAATCCCGCTCAGTGGCGGTGGCGGCGGTGTAATGTCGCCGGGGCAGAAAATGTACCTGTTTTCGGAGACTGCGTCGGCCCGGGCGCGGGCGGCCGAGAGAATGATCCGCCGCCGAGTTCCAGGGACTCTGAGAGTAAAAGATTGGGCGGCGACAGATGGGGCATAGGCGCATGGTGTGTTGACCGGCACGATTGTGCGATGAATATGCTCTATATGGACTGGTCGGTCAGGCGGACGAATCTGAAATGCTTGTGGAAGTTAAAATGGCACCGTGAATTTAATACGGCAAACAGCGGGC
>Ga0209976_10002229_pt1 | contig 11076 bp, 16 predicted proteins | sample SumtaG_FD_182806 | JGI IMG/M metagenome (GOLD analysis project Ga0209976, IMG submission 182806) | Deep subsurface microbial communities from Indian Ocean to uncover new lineages of life (NeLLi) - Sumatra_00157 metaG (SPAdes) (version 2) | ecosystem: Environmental > Aquatic > Marine > Oceanic >... | reverse complement strand
ACCATCCTTTTCGCCCTAAGAGAATTTTGGAGGAGTTGGTAATGATTACTGCTTTGTTATCGTTGTTTGTGTTTGGTGGGTTCTGGTTTTGGAGTCTGCTAGCTGTTGCATCCATCATTCTCATCGTGGCGCTCGAAAACAGTAATGAAGGCCGTGCAACTTTTGTGTTCCTTGCCGCACTGGCCGCCATTGTGTTTCTAGGGAACACCAGTTGGCTCACCTGGGTTATGGAGAATCCACTTTCGATTGGGTTGTACGTTCTGGCGTATCTCTTTCTTGGGGTTGGTTGGGGTATCAGCAAGTGGTGGGTCTACCTCCATGATGTCTCTGCTCGTAATCGGGCAGAACGGTATGACTGGTTGGACCGGGAGAAAGCATCGTTGTGCGTCAGCGACGATGATTACGAGGCCGCTTGTGTCAATTCGCCCAACTTATGGTCAGACAAGGTCAAAGCTGCTTGGAAATCTTATGTTCGGTGTGGTTACTACGGCAAGCCGATCGAAAAGCCGATAGTCAGCGACAACAAGAGCCGTATCACAGGGTGGATGACCTATTGGCCTTGGAGCGCGCTGTGGACACTCATCAACGATCCGCTGCGACGTTTTTATCAATGGGCTTACACCCGACTCAGTGGATTGTTACAAGGCATGTCGGACAAGGCTTTCAAGGATCTTGATGTATGATACCTCGAATCAACTTCTTTGGGGGTCCGGGAGTAGGCAAGAGCACACTGGCGGCGAAGTTCTTTACACGCCTGAAACAACGTGGACACAATGTTGAGTTGGTTCAGGAGTTCGTTAAAGAGTACGTATACACCGGTCGAAGAGTTTCAAGGTGGGATCAGGTATACACGTTTGGGCGCCAGTTTGGCGCGGAGCTTCATGTGCTCGAAGGTGGAGTTCGTCAGATTGTGACGGACTCTCCGTTACTGCTCCAGGCCATCTACGCGAGGTATAACGGATGCCCTTCCAGTGAACAACTGGCTGAAATCAGCTTGGAGTTTGATAAACAATACCCCTCGGTCAACTTCTTTGTTCGACGTGAGGTTCCCTTTAAGAGTGTTGGCAGGTGGGGAGCCGAGGATGAAGGAAGGATGCTGGACCAGATCATCACGAAAGAACTACACCAACGTGACATTGACTATTACCTCATCAGCCCCTTGGACCCCAAGGATGTTGATCGACACTTCCAAATAGTGGAGAACCTATGAGCAATTCTGAACCGCTGCCTCAACCCGAAGTTGTTGACGAAGTTGTTGACGAAGTTGTTGACGAAGTTGTTGACGAAGTTGTTGACGAAGTTGTTGACGACATCAATTACGAAGCCATGGCCGAACTGGTAAAAACCGATGTGGATCGTCTCCTCTCCGCGACCAAACGTAGCAACGGTAAGCAGATCGCCTTCCAGGTTGGAGAAGTCTCGAAGAATCTGATTGCCTTCTCGAAAGCCTGCATGGCTGGGATCGAACTACCGAGGATTGTCAAACCGTGAGAAAACCCACATATCTCAGTTTCTCGTCGATGGCTCTCCACGAGAAGGACCCTAGAGAATTCTACCTCAGGTATCTCTGTGAGAATCGACCTGGTAAACTGCCGCAGACTCCGGCGATGTGTGTCGGCTCTTCGTTCGACGCTTATGTGAAGTCCGCTCTCCACGAGACCCTGTTCGGCAAAGGTGCCGACCCGGTCTACGAATTGCGAACCCTGTTCGAGGATCAAGTCGAGGAACACAACCGAGACTTCGCGTTCGAAGCCGGTGCGTATTGTTTCGAGTGTTATAAGGACACGGGGGCCTATGTAGAGCTTCTCGCGATGCTTGAGAAATCCATTGAACCTCCGAGATTTGAATGCAAGTTGGAGGGAGTCATCGGTGGCGCACCATTCCTTGGTAAACCTGACTGCCGCTTTGTACTCGACATGGGCATGGGACGGATCAGTGTAGTATTGGATTGGAAGGTCAAGAGTTTCTGTTCCAAGTACGCCGCCAGTCCATCGAAGGGCTACATGCTGTGCCGGGATGGCTACAAGCCCATTCCCAACAAAAAGGGCGTGTTGAAGACGAGTCAATCTCACATGAAGTCACACAAGATGTTCATGGAACACGACTTTCGTGGGCTCAAGATCAACCGTGACTACATGGAGAACTGCCAGAACGAATACGCAGACCAATGCAGTCTTTATGGCTGGCTTCTTGGCGAGCCTGTCGGCGGTGATGCTCTCGTCTTCATTGACGAACTGATCTGCAAGCCAACTGGTGGTCGGCCATTGATTCGGGTTGCCAATCACCGGGCACGGGTCAAGCCGGACTACCAACAGAAACTACTACAACGTGTAGTCAACTGTTGGTCGGCTGTCGAAAGCGGCCATGTATTCACCGACATGAGTCGTGAAGAAAATGATCAACAAATGGCAGAGTTGGATCGTGTAGCGATCGGTTTGGCCGATGATGGCACAACCGAAGAGAGGTTTTTCAACGAAGTTACGAGGCCACAGTTCAAACGATGACCATTCAAATCCGCCATGCAAAGTGGGAGGATCAGGATACACTATATGATCTCGATCTGAAGTGTTTCGATGATGTCTGGGCAAAAGAGTTCTGGCTACACTGGTTCCAAGACTTCAAGGTAGTTTTCCTTGCATACCTTGGGGGGACATCCCGAGGCTTTGCTGCTTGCGAGCATTCGAACGAAGTCGTTTTGATTGAGAAGTTCGGCGTCAAACAACAATACCGGCAGCATGATGTGTCGCGTAGCTTGCTATTGGCCATTCAATTACAATCGCTCAACTACGATAATCACGTACCGGTGCATTTGATTGTACCAGAGCCTTGGTTGTACCCGGGACCCGACAGCATATCGGACTGGATGAGGAAAGTTGGTTTTACTGCCACAAGACCCCTTCTGACAGATTATTTCTGCATCAATGGGCAGGATCTTGATGGTGTCAAGTGTATTTTTGAGGAGGTGAAGATGGCCCTTTGTTGGCACTGTAACACTCGTGTGAAGTTTCTTGCAGATGGTTGGGTATGCCCAGAGTGTGGGCAAAACGGTAAGCCCGATCTTATCGCACCGGATTGGGAAGAAGGTCGTCGTCTCAATGCCCCCTATAACGGAGGTCCGAATGCCCATCAATCAAGCAGCACTTGAACGGTTCAAGGGCGCTAAGTTACGCCCAGAAAAACTCGTCGAGATCATGGAAGCGATTTGTAGTGCCCGAGACGCCTCTGCCGCAAGCAATGCGGTATCCAGTCTAAACCTGGATTACCAGGACCAATATGATGAAGTCCAGCCAGGTGAGATGATTCCTTTCATAACCATTGGCCTTCGACAAGCTACCGTGGAGCAATCCAATGATCTACTTTGACCATGCTGCCAGCACTTGCCCACCTGATTGTGTATGGGATGCGATGCGTGATGCCAGTGATCAGTACGGCAATGTCCACCGAGGCATTCATCGGAACTCTGAAGTGACGACGGAAGCCTACGAGGATGCCCGTGCGAGATTGGCCTCGTTCATTGGAGCGCAAGTTAATGAGGTAGCTTTCACCAGTGGGACCACAGCCTCGATCAACTTGATCGCCCGTGGACTGGAACGGCTGATCAAACCGGATGACGAGATTCTTGTAACCCGGATGGAGCACCATTCCAATCTTGCCCCATGGCAGGCATTGGCATTTCGCACTGGCGCCAAGTTGAGGTCGATCGATATCAATCACCCGGGAGAACTCAATATGAGTAGTCTCCATTTCAATCTCAATGGACGGACGAAGATTGTTGCTTTCCCGGTGGTCTCCAATGTGCTTGGTACAATCAATCCCGTGAAAGAGATCGTTGAACATGCGAAGGACTATAAGGCGATCACCGTGGCTGATGCCGCCCAGAGTGTGGCGCACGGTCCAACAGACGTGAAAGACATGGGTGTCGATTTCTTAGCCTTCAGCGGTCACAAGATGTATGGCCCGACTGGAATTGGTGTGTTGTATGGGCAAGAAGACATGATGGCCCAGTTGCAACCAACGTTTGTCGGTGGTGGGATGTTGTCAGGTGTGTCCCAAGAGAATTCTTCCCACGAAGTATGCAACCGTATGTTTGAGTGTGGCACACCTCCGATCCTTCAAGCCATAGGACTGGGTCGAGCAGTCGAGTACATCCTTGGTACAAGTTGGACTAGGATACAGAAACAAGAAAAGCGTTTGACCAAATATGCGTATGAAGCCTTGAGTCAATATGGTGCAGACATTATCGGGCCAACCGGTGACCGTGCTCCGCTGATCAGTTTCAATATTGGTAGCATCCATGCTCACGACGTGGCTGCGATTCTGGATGAACACGGGATCGCTGTCCGTGCTGGTCACCATTGTGCTCAACCTCTTCATCGAAAGCTCGGGCTGAAGGCGTCGGTGCGAGCCAGCTTCAGTTTTACGAATTTGGAGTGGGAGATTGAGGACATGATAACCGCCATACACAAAGTCCACATGCTCATGAAACGGGGAGTCACGTGAAACATAGGCGGGGATTCAAGCAGATCGTAGTTGATGCCGTGGAGTATCTGTACGCTGTATCCTTGAGCACGCATAGGGTTGTGGTGTACCAAGGCGATCATCGTTTTGAATGGTCTCTCCCAGAACCGTGTGAGATATCCAGCGCCTCCTGGCGAGGAAAGCATGGGGACGGAGCCTTTGGGAAACGCGAAGTCGCGGAGCTTATTCGCACGAACACACGAGGACATGATGAAGTATAGCACTGGATTGCCAGAATCGATGATTCGAGAGTACTCGACCAAAGTGGTCCCGTGGGGACCCGTTGGGTATGTGACCTCCAAGCGAACGTACTCTCGACTGCTTCCCGATATGGGTCGGACGGAGGAGTGGTATGAGACGTGTGCGCGTGCATGCAATGGCCTCATTCAAATCGGAGCGCTGTACACTCAGACTGAGATCGAGCAACTCTTCGATTTCATGTTCAATTTGAAAGGCTCGGTTAGTGGGCGTGCGCTCTGGCAGCTTGGCACAGAGACGGTTGAACGGTTGGGCGCCGACAGTCTATGCAATTGTTTTCGAGGTGATACCAAATTCCACACCTTGGAAGGAATTCGCACCTTAAAGGGATGTGTGGGTGAACAAGTCACGGTGCTCAACCACCAGGGTGACTGGGTACCAGGGGTTGTTAAATCCTTTGGAAAGCAACGGCTTTGGAAACTCACATTATGTGGTGGCGAAGAGATTTACTGTACACAGGATCATCAGTGGGTCCCTCTTATCAATGGGCAAATTCGAAATGATCGTCGATGGGATACACGCTACCTCAAAGGTCGTAATCTTCCGCTTGTTTTTACGGTTCTGCCTGATGTTGACTGGGAAGGGTTCGCTCACGGGGTTGTGTATGGGGATGGGACGATCCAAAAGAATGTCCGTGAACCCTACGCTAAGGTGGAACTCTATGGACATAAAGCGGATTTAATGGATTCACTTCTCGCATTTGGAGATTCAACAACCCACCATAGCACCCCAACAGTCATCCATTTGCCTGCTGTTTGGAAGCAAGTGCCACAGAGGGTATCCAGGTCGTATGCTCTTGGTTTTGTGCTTGGACTAATCAGTACAGATGGTAATGTACGAGATAGTATTCGAGTCCATTCTGCCGATCACAAGGATCTTATCTTGATTCGTGAACTTGCACAATATGCGGGCCTCAAAACGTGTCCTATATACTGTGACCGTGAAATCTCTCCTTATGATGGGTCGTTCAAACCCTGTTGGTGTTTTAGTATCAACACATGGAATTTGAAACCTTCCCACTTCGTAAGAAGGGACCAGCAGAACGCACTACAAATTGCGAGACGCCCTTTGTCGATTGGTGTCAAAACTGTCGAACCTACAAATATCACAGAAGAAGTCTTCTGCCTAGAAGTCCCAGGTGATCATAATTTCACATTGGCAAACGGTCTACTTACTGGAAATTGTTGGTTGGTCACGTGTCACACCTTGGAATCCTTCTGCTTCGCCTTCAACCAGTTAATGCTGGGAGGCGGTGTCGGGTTCAATATTCTACCGGAATACGTCTACGAATTGCCACCGGTAAAGTATGACACACCTGTTAAACGTGTTGACACGTCCGATTGCGACTTGATTGTGCCAGACAACCGAGAGGGCTGGGTGGATTTGCTCCGTCGAGTGTTCCAAGCGTTCTTTGTAGACGGCAAACCGCTTCGCTATTCCACACAATGTGTCCGTTCCGCCGGGAAGCCGATTCACAGTTTCGGAGGAGTTGCCAGTGGTAGCGAACCCCTGGTGAGAGGCATAGAACAGATTGTTGCAATCCTTCGCAAGCGAGCGGGTCAGAAACTGCGCCCAATCGACTGTTTGGACATCGGCAATATCATTGGAGTGATAGTCGTGTCTGGTAACGTCCGTCGAAGCGCCGAAATCATGATTGGGGATGCCCAGGACTTGGCCTTCCTTAATGCAAAGAATTGGAACAAGCATTCGATCCCGAATTGGCGGAAAATGTCCAATAACGCAGTCGCCTGCGAGAGTATTGACGAACTCCCACTTGATTACTGGGAGCCATACAAGACAAATGGGGAATGCTATGGCTTGATCAACATCAACAACTGCCGACAATATGGTCGACTAATAGACGGGGCCTATTATCGGCCAGACGCTGGTGTGAAAGGCTGCAATCCTTGCGGAGAAGCCAATATCGAAGATCGTGAGCCTTGCAACTTGGCAGAAATCTTCCTTCCACGTGTCAAATTGATCGGAGAGTTTCAAACTTTGGCAAGGTTGCTGTACAAAGCTACCAAGACCATCGCTAACTACCACTATCTCGATCCTCAGACGGAGGAAATTGTTCATCGAAACATGCGGGTAGGAATCTCAGTGTCTGGATGTCGATCAACAAAAGGACTCCGTGCGGAACATCTCTCAAAGACATATCTAGCCCTGGAGCAGGAAGACCGAGAGTACAGCAAACTGCTTGGGGTTCCAACCTCGGTCAAATTGACGTGCGTGAAACCTTCAGGTACGCTCAGCCTGTTACCACCCGGTATCTCAGCCGGTATGTCAACGGTACTCAGCCGGTACCTGATTCGTCGAATCAGATTCGCAAGCAACGATCGGCTAGTAGAGATGTGCCGACAAAGTGGGTATCACGTGGAGCCCGAGTTGAATCTCGACAACACATATAACCACGACACAACAGTCGTGGAGTTTCCGATGGACTATGGCCCCAACGCAACCACTTCGGACAGGGTAGATGTCATCAATGCTTTGGACTATCAGAGGATGCTTCAAACCCATTGGTCCGACCAGAGTATTAGTTGTACTCACTATTTTGATCCAGACGAGGTGGAGAGTATCCAAGAGTGGCTGGCATGTAACTACCAGGGCAGTGTGAAGACCTGTTCATTTATGCACAGCAAGGACCATGGTTTCAAACAGGCCCCGTTAGAGAGTATCACGGAGGAAGAGTACAACGAAATTTGTGAACGAGTAACCCCAATTAAGCACATCGCAGATGCTGAAGAGGTCGACTTGGTCGACTCTCTTGAGTGCGACAGCGGTGTGTGTCCCGTTAGATGAAAGGTAACTATGATGGCAGAGACGAAGAGTTTTGTACTGGAAGGTGACTTCACCTTGGCTTACTTTGTTGAAGAGCCGGATTCCAAGCATGTTCTGATTGCAGGCGATGGTGATGGCGATGGTGCGCTCGTAGGCCGTCCTGAACGGCTGGAGACGAAGATCGCCAATGAACTTGACTTCCCGACCGACACCGAATTCGACGAGATCTTCAAGAAGAATGACGCACTCCGTGAGCAAGGTTTGCGACCGGCGGAAGGTGAACCCGACCTGATTCGGGACGATGTGAAACTGCGCATTACGGTCGAGGTGTTGTCCTAACCTATGAGGTACATCATGCGATTTTTGCTACCCCTACTCTTGCTGGTGTCGACTGTTGTACGGGGTGAGAATATCATCTTGGATCAGACAACGCCAAATGAGGCTCTCGCCGTACAAGTCTTGATTGACCAATTCGAGAACACAGACATCGTTATTCGGAGGGAGCCCTGGTTGACCACCAAACCGGTTTTTGTGATCTATGCTGAAGCGGCTGCGTCCTTAGGTGAAGTCGCCATCGACCCTCTCATTGAAGCTCTTGATGGGAGCCGTCAAACACGGATCGGGGCAGCAGTTGGGTTGGGAGCGATTGGCTCAGCATCTATTCGAACGGAGTTCAAATTGCATCGCATGCTCATGGGTAACGATTCTTTTGATCGCATCCTGGCTTGCGGGATCATTCGCGGAATCGGACCAGATGCTTTTATCTTGGTGGACTCTCTACGACTGTGCCTGCACCACGACAATTTTCACGTGCAGTACTGGGCATGTCGAGCCTTGAGTTCGATTGGATCTGGCGCCAATGATGCAACTGAGGATCTTCTCATTGTTCTAAAGATGGGCATAGCATCTGTTAGACGTAATGCTGCCATCACCCTCGGCAACATTCAGGACGGGATGGACCAGCCCACCAGGTGGAAAGTCATTGATGCCTTGCAAGAGGCTAAGAAAGATCGCTGCCAGCCCGTCCGCGCGGCCGCAACGGAAGCTGAAGCCAAGATCATCGTTTTCTATCCGAGTTAGGAGATCCATGAAAAACTTTAATCAATTCACCACCGCTGACTTTCTGCGTCAGGCTTATCTGAACGCATACGAGTACAGCGATGATCCTTCGACACAATGTGGTGCGGTCTTCGTACCCATGGGTCCGCATGGGCCCGACGATAGCCGTGTGTGTTATGGTGCCAACCACTTCCCAAGAGGTCTCGAAGTCACCGAGGCACGCCTTACCGATCGTGCAGTGAAGCTGAAGCACATAGAGCACGCGGAACGAGATGCGATTTACAAGGCGGCACTTCGCGGCGTGGCGACGTTCAGAGGTACTCTCTATGCTCCATGGTTTGCCTGTGTCTCCTGTACACGTGCGATCATTTCGGCAGGGATCACCGAAGTTATTGGACATCAGCAGGCTATGGACAAAACTCCAGACCGTTGGATGGCCGACATTCTTGAAGGGAATGCCATGTTTGATGAGGCCGGTGTCAAACGGACTTACTACGACGGCAAGTTGTTCGAAAACAACGAGATCCAAGTTCTGTTCAATGGGGAGTTGTGGACACCATGACATTCGATGACTACCAAATTGCCGCCGCTCAGACGGCAATCTACCCAGAACACGCCAAGGTTTTCTACCCGGCTCTCGGTCTGGCTGGTGAGGCGGGTGAAGTTGCCAATAAGGTGAAGAAGATCATCCGAGATGATGGGGACGAAATCACCAAGGCACGTCTGGCCGCGATCTCCAAGGAGATGGGAGGCGTGTTGTGGTATTGTGCCGCATTGGCTAACGATCTAGGACTCAACCTGGGTGATATTGCCGATGAGAACATTGCTGTGCTCGCCAGCCGTCAAGAGCGAGGTACGCTCACTGGTGATGGAGATGACCGCTAACCAAGGAGACTGTTATGAAGCGAACAAAAAAATTAGTTCGACCCGTGATGGCTAGTTCGACCCAATTGGCCGATGTGTACATGACTCAGTGCGGGCATATTGTGGGGATCATTTCCAAGACCTTCTTCCTTTGGCGTGCTCGAAGGAAGATCAGGCTATACCTGGAATCCACTGGGTCGCCCATCGTATGATGAACCGCCTGTATCATGGTGATTGTCGGGAAGTCATTCCAACTTTGGAATGCCTCCCGGTACCCTGCATCTTCGCCGACCCACCCGACAACATTGGTTTGGGCTATGGCGAGTACGCGGACAAATTGTCGGATGAGGAGTACTTCAAACTCCTCGAACGGTGGCTATCCCTCTTCGTGAAAACTGCCTCCACTACTTGGTTCAGTTTCAATGCCAAGTGGACTACTCAAGTGGGTGTCTTCGCCGAGAGGTTGAAGGAAGAACATCTGGATCTTGATGTGAAAGTGGGGGTGCAGACCTTTACATTCGGACAGCACAACAAACGGGACTTCGGAAACAACCACAGACCTCTCTGGCGATTTCGACGACATGACGCACCCGTTTATGCTGAACAGATCAAGGTGCCGTCTTGGCGCCAACTGCATGGCGATAGGCGGGCGGCCCCAGGCGGCCGGGTCCCTGGTGATGTCCACAACTTCCCGTTAGAATTGATGGACGGGTGGATGGAGAGGTTGATGAAGGATCTGGGGTTAGAGGAAACCGATGTCTTCGACTACCCACGAGTCACTGGAAATTCACAGCAACGTCGGAAATGGCACCCGACGCAATTGCATGAAGATCTCGTGGAGCGTTGTATCAAATCTTCCACTCTTGAGGGTGATACAGTTTGTGACCCTTTTGCGGGTACTGGTACCTCGCTTAGGGTCTGCCAACGCATCAATCGATCATGTATCACCATGGATGTTGATCGCGACTACTGCGAACGGATCTCGAAAGAGACTGGAATCGAAATTTTCTGAGATTGTGCGGGAACAATCTTCAATTTGCCTGTATAATAAGATAGAGGCACAACCTTCAACTGGAGTTGATCAATGTCGGACCCCTCTGAAACTATCCCCACCGAAGCTATCGATTTCCTCGGGCGGAAAATAGTAGCCGGTGATCTTGTTGTCTATCCTGTCCGTCGTGGTTCCGCCATGTGGATGAACAAGCTTCTTGTCTCAGCAGTTCGGGACACGACACGTGGCAAATCCATCTCGGGACACAACGATGCTGGGAATCGCGTCATTCTGTATAACCTGACCAACTGCACGGTGATCGTGGGAGCGAAGTAATGCCTATCTACGAATACGGCTGTACAGAGTGTGACCACACTTTCGAGGAAGTTCGAGGGGCGCGCGATCCTCAGCCCAGAAAATGCCCCGAGTGCGGGAAGCTGAAGTTGAAGAGAGTCCTGTTTAGTAGACCTGCAATTCTGCACATTCGTTATTCACCGATGCACCCTCGCCACATGCGTGGCCAGAGGACTCGGTAAACCCCAAGGAGTTTCCCATGAAACGTTACCTGTTGATTCTTGCCTTGTGTTTGTTCGCCGGTTGTG
>Ga0209976_10002228_pt1 | contig 11077 bp, 12 predicted proteins | sample SumtaG_FD_182806 | JGI IMG/M metagenome (GOLD analysis project Ga0209976, IMG submission 182806) | Deep subsurface microbial communities from Indian Ocean to uncover new lineages of life (NeLLi) - Sumatra_00157 metaG (SPAdes) (version 2) | ecosystem: Environmental > Aquatic > Marine > Oceanic >... | reverse complement strand
ACTCAAGCTGTGCAATTCGATTGTTCAGAGAGTCCGTCTCAACATTCTTCGATTGCAATACTCTCGTAGCTGCTCCCCACATTGAAGAAATCTCAGCAGAAGTTTTTCCACGCATTTCCTCGGGCAGTTCGGAACGTTTTATCGAGTCAGTATCCTGCGTTCCCGCTGAATCGCCGCCCTTCTGTCCACCACTCTCTGCTGTCCCTTCGTCTGCACTTTCTCCAACTGTTCCTTCGCTTCCAATTCCCTTAACTCCGCTCTCCTCAACCATTCTTTTTCTCCATTCTCAGCAGCGAATACTAAATCCTCCACGAGTAATTCTACCTTCTCTACAGCCTCAAAATACCCTTGACGTTTCCAAAACTCACGGGTTGATTGAGTCCTCACCACCCACATTAACGAGTCCTGTTTCATCTGTTCCAGGTGGGCTAAGTAAAGCTTCCAACCGGGCGAGGTTATCAGCTTCTTTAGCTCTGTCAGCTGCTTTCTCGAAATCTTGAGATCCACCGAGATCCTCCGATGCAGGTAGTATTCGTTCAAGAACCCGTAGACCCGCAACAATGTCGTCCGGGTTTGTAACATCAAACCGATCCAAAATTTGCTGCATGAACTTCTCAGACGATTTAACAAACTCAACCGCCACAGGCGCAAGAGCTTCCGGCGGAACACCAACTCGTTCGATAAAGTCGATAATCTGCGTGTACATCGTGAGAGATAGGTTGAATATCTGAATAGCATTTTGTCTCTGCAATTCTTTGTTTTGCTGACTTGTAGGACTCGCAGCACGGAATCCTAGGCCATTCTCTATTGCGGAAAGTGGAAGGTTAAAGATTCCAACCATTATCCTTCCGCGATCTCCTAGCCATTGAACAACTGTACTTTCCTCTACACCGAATTGGAAATAGAGAGAGAAAACCATGTCACCTACTTCTGACAGGCCATTGCGGATTGATCTAACTGTTTGATCGAAACGCTTGGCTTGTTCTTGGAGTAAGGCTATTTGTGCTGTCGCGGTTGTTCGTGATACTGGTTGACCTCCACGAGAGTTTGCATCATTCACACCGCTTAGACGTTCAATAACATCGCGAGTAAGATTTTCGTTGACTATTGTTGAAGGTGAAACTGTACCGAGTTGAAGCGGGGTTACGTCTTGAAAATGATCTACAGGGATTATTTGCCCTGAGAATAACGGATCGCCGGGCTTCAAGCTTTTTGATGTTCGCGTTACAAGCAACGGGCGTGTGTTGATTATCGTTGTATTGTCAATACGTTGGTTATGCATTTCGGAAATTTCATCCTGTAATGCTTCCAACATTTCACACAAGCCGTGGTCGTAAAATCTATGTTCTACCGGGAAGAAGGAGAACTTAACAAAAGGACGCTTCATATGCCAGAATTGATTGTAATTAATCCTAAGCATAGTCCCGGTGCGTAGATGGTAATGAACGATAAGTTCTTCCATTTCCCCATCACCATCTGCATCGAACGCAAGATAGATTTCGTAAATTTCAAAGGTATCTCTTTCACGAGGTTCCGCACTTTGCAGTTCTTCATGAAGTTCTTGAACTTCGTTATTCTGGTCATTGTCCGTTTCGTTAAGCGGAGAGTCTATGTCGATCAACTTCTCCACATCGGATTTTTTGTAATACCCTCGTTTTACATCGTGCATTAACTGGCGTTTGTTGCGTCGAAAACGCTTTCCACACCAACGAGCATCTTGAATATTAGTGGATGTAAAGGGGATTATGAAATCCTCAAGTGGGATATGAAAGACAACAGGGCCAGTGTTTTTGATGTTCTTGACCTTAGTTGGCTTTATACCATCGCGGTTGTAGAGGTAATGTGTTCGTATATCTTCTCTATAACCAACCTGTAAGATGGATGTACCATACTTGGTTCCTTCAAGAATCCAACCCTCTGCAAGTGGGCCTATTTTGATCTCACGTTTCGCGGCTATGTCCATAAACCGTTCAATCGTAGGAACGAAAGGTGCCCATTCGTCCGCGATAGCTTCCATGTTCCATTGCGGAGTAGGAGTTAAGGTAGTTTGAGTTAGCTGTGCAACCATTGTATTTACGATTTCTTTAATCACAGGAATCGTAAGGTTCGATGCATTGCGAACAGGAAAATCCTTCGGCTCAGTTGCAGGTGGAGCGTTGTAAGCAAACTGCCAGCGTTTGAGATTATTTACAAACTGACCACGCACCAAGAGCGAGTTCGATCTGCTGTTGGAGAAACCAACCTAGCTCCCTACGCGATTCACGAGAAAGTGAGACTTCTCCCACAATGGAAGTCTCCTGCTTTCTTATCTTTGCAAATTCGCTAAATTCTACAACCCTAGCCACGATTAGACTCCGAGTGCTTCGTGGTTGACGAATACCTTGAGCGTATCATCGGCAGTTTTACCAAATCCCGCTGCGAAAGCATAGACGGTCAAACAAACTTCTGACGCGCCTGGAGTTGGATTAGTGATAATCCCGTGAGTGATTGAAGCTGCATTGAAATCAGCTTTGGCGTAGGATGCTAGATGAGAAACAATATCCACACCCGCACCTGTGTTATCCGCGTCACCATCATTCGTTTTCGGATAACCAGCAGTTTCTAGCTTCTGCGTTGAACCGATAACTGTTACGTTAGAACGATTCGCAGTCTTACCGGGCGTTCCGGCTGAAGCTAGTTCATGCGTAGTAAAGGTTTGAGTTGTGGCTTCCGCAGCCATTTCCTGCGCGTAGAAAAGATCTCCGTCATTCGTGACAATGTTATGTCCAAGATGAAGAAACTTTCCACGAGGCGTACCTAGAACAGCCATGATGTTCATGTGCTTCGGTACAATAAGATCTCGGGTCCAAATTCCATGCGCGCTCTTGTAGACGCGATCTTGGAATCCATAAACCCTTTCTCTGAGCAACATAAGTTAATCTCCTACCACTGAAATTACACTTTCTTTGAGCCGTTCTCTGGAATTCTGCCCATCTTTAGGCTTATTAGTAACAGCTTTCCAAACAGCGACAACGATCAGAATAACAAAAGGTGTTGCAAACCCTGCAAAGTAAATTCCCAATTCTTTAATCATGGTTGACGATCCGTTATTACGAGTTCATGATTTTCGACCAGTTTTTTCCCCACGCCAGCATCAACAATTATCTCTGCGCGGTAAACCGAGCCGATTGCGAATACAGCATCATCGCTAAGTACGCCGATGTAATCTCCTTCCGAGTTAGGGATATAGTTAAGAACAATAGGCCAAGCAATTCCAGCTACTACCACATCTGCATCGTCGTAGATTGTAACTGAAATCGTAGCAGCATTTTCAAACTTATCATTTATAATATCAAATAGATTATCAACTCGTAAGATATTATCCGATCCAGTTAATACAACTCTCATCATTGTTCCATATCCCTGTTGATCCAGAAGGTCATTCTCATCGCCGTGATGGAAACAAACTTCATGATAACCTGACCGATTACGAATGCGAGTCCTATTACTTGGTCTAGTAATGTCAATGATTCAGATACAACTCTGACTTTACCTAATGCTAAGATTGTTGATTCTGTTGAGTTGACTATTTCCGACACAGTTTGAGCTATCTCTAATCCAATGTCTTTTACGGCACTGGCAGATGTAGTTACGAAGTTTACAACCTCGTCAATTACCTTAGAGAATAGCTTGTTCGGATCTGCCGTCTCAGAAATCTGGAAACGGTTTACAAACTGGCGAACTAAAACCCTCACAGGAGTTTGAGTGGATACGAAGCTGAATACCTCCGCAACTGCGCGGACAATCGCCTCACCGATCTCTACGCCGATTACATGATCTTCTGAGAATACGAGATTGATAACTTCGTCGATTACCTTGACGAGAAATTCTTCTGCGATACTAAGCAAATGATTTACCGACTCGACGTAGTTTAATACCTCACTCTCGATGAATAACCACGCAACTGATGGATCTTCGGTTTCTGACAAGCGTAATGTACTATTTATAATCTGAATTATCGCATCAGCGAGGATTTGAAATTTATTGACAACCTCGTTATTGTTTAACGATTCATCAATGATTCTATTCCGCTGTAATGCAACTACGAGAATATCAGGCATTAGAAGTTCACGCTTTCATCGAGAACTTTTACAATATCTCCTCCTGTGATTGATAATTCATGCGCGCCTATATCCCACGGTACATCACGGGCGTTGTCAAGAATATCAACCCCGAAGTTGGCACTTAAATCAGCGGCAGCCTCGTAGCCAGAATCGCTGGAGGAATTTATTCGATAATCTCTATTGATAAATACAGCATTGGTATCATCTACATAATCAATCACCAGGCTGTCGGCGGAATCGAGCGAGTTCGTACCCCAGTTCACATCACTGTTCGCTTCTCTATCTGTGAGGTTAAAATCACTAGCCGCGTCCATTACATCGGGAAGGCTTGCGTCGGATATATCGAAGCGTATATTCGTAGCGCGACAATTCTTGTGAGTTAGCGTAGTTCCGGCGTCTGCTATGAAGTTTAGTGTTGTCCATTCGTCGAAGGTACAATTGTCGAAGAATAGAGTGGGTCCGCCCGAACCTGCCGGTACATCAATGGCAGGACTAAATACGTTCTCTTTATCACCGCCATACGCTATCCAGTTACGCCAACGACAGGTAACAGCGGCATCTATCTTAAATCCACGCCAAGCAGTACCGGAATTGTGGTCTACGATCATAATACCGCCACCATCGAAACGATTCCAACCACCACTTGCCGAACTTACTTTGAATACGGCTGCTGTACTTGTTCCCGTACCCAAGTTGTCCCTCATTTGGAACGTGCCTTCAGTGTGCCAGAGATGATCTACTTGATTGTTTTCAAATACATTACTAAGGGCCGAAAGTCGATAGCCTAATGTAGACCAGACGGCGGTATAGAATGGATCACCCCCGCTGTCGAGGAAACGTAACTCGACGTAATTTGTTGGGCTAGTTTTCCAGGCTGTATCATCTATAACACACTTTACGGTATCCTCAAATGGATAACAGTCAATTCGTAGGATTTCATCCGAACCTGTGGCGGCTGTTATATCAGCGGCTTCACCACCGAACGCGGCATCAAGTCCTGCATAATCTCCGCCAGATGCTTTAACTGTTACTGTTCTGAGTGTAGCCATTATGGATTCACTCGATTAGAGCTAGTTGAAACATACCAATCGTCGATTAGGATGTATTGCTCTTGTGGTACAGGTAAATTCTGTCCTCCGCCCCACGTTGGATTCCAACGAGCGGTACTGAATGCTCTATCGTTATCTGCCGAGTCGAAGTAGTATACTGTATCTACTGATGCGATTTTTTGTTCGATTCCATCGAAGTAAACACGATATTTACCATCTTTAACACCCGGACCAGAGTTAGCTACAAAAAGCCATTCTGCTCTAAACCATCTTCCGATTGGAATATTAGCAAGTGGCAAACCGGGGTAGCGAACATTTGAACTAACTAAACCATCAGGAGGTCCATCGTTGAATTGTAAAAACATTCCAAAGTATACAGAGCTATCTTTGGATAAATAGACAAAGTGATTATTGCTTTGATTTTGTGATACCCAAAAACCTTTAGTTGTAGTAGGATGCCAAGTAAATGCAGGGTCTATATACATCCACACAGACCAATACATTGAAGCACGTTGTGGTTGTCCTGCCCATGAACGATTGTATTCGTATGAAAACGGAGCAGACCCTACACCGAAGTTTAACGGCCAACGGCCTACAGCAACGGTATCAGAACCGCTTGGAGGTAGAGGAAAGCCTATATCTCTTGGATCACCCGCGAAGAAGTTTAATGGATTTGTAGATCCTGCACGTCTCCAGCCGAAAGGATCTTGAGTTAGATGGTCTATGAAACTAAAGTTATTCGGCCCTGCTTGATCTGTGAAGTTTGTGTTGAATGCATACATCTCCGTCATGCCAAGAGGCTCATTTGGATAAGGTAGAGGATCGTTTAATTCTTCGCCAATCCAACCTGGCCCACCATTACCCGTATCTGTCCAGATTTTAAACGCATCTAAACGAAACTGAGCATCGTGATTCGTCCAATGATTTCGATTCAAGCCAACTTGCATACGTTGCCAGCCGAGGGGTTCGTGCCAGATATCAAGTTCATCGCTTGGAACGTATGTAAATGTACTTCCTGTGTTGTTAAGTAATACTCTACTTCCATTTCGATCTATGGTAAAACGCCCTATTCCATCAAGTACGCCTTGAGCCGAGGAACGTTTTTGATAGATACGAAACGTATGCCATTCATTATCCCAATCAGGATTGGAACTTCCCATTGATCCACTACCCATGAGAGTATCACCAGCAGTAGGAGAGGGATGATTTGTCCAGTGTTGAGATCCTTCGTGACCATCTTTTACTGCAATATATGCATTTGGGAAATCAAACCTAGAATGCATTCGTAGGAGTTTGTGGTCTGGTGCGCTTGAACAACTCCAAGCAGGATCGGGTAGAGTTCCCCACGGTGCGGTAGATGGAGCGGCGTCGAATTTCACACGAAACTCAACCCAAACTTCCGTAGCTCCGTTCATTATTTCTCCGAAGCCTACTGCGCCGAATTGATTTGCTGCATTGTCAGATTCAATTTCCCAACCAACCGTGTTGTTATTACATCCCGCTCCTGCACTTGATTTAGCCTCGCGGAATAAACGTAAATGTTTACTACCTTCCGCAGAACCAGAGTTTTCTATAAATTGATCTGTTGAAGAAACAAGTGCATAAGGGTTTCGTGCCATTGCTTGCCATGTGGCAGTTGTCCATGATTCAAAATTCTCTACAAAGATTGGATCATTAACTACTAACGGAGGTAAAGGAGGAGGAGGATCTTTAGATACGAATATAATCTGTGGCGCAGGTGTGGTAACTCCCCAAGCTGTAAAGAATGAATCTATTTGCGTTGAGTCGCGGATGAACGAGGGTACTGAGGCATAGGTTAGGTAGATTGCAGAATCGCGAGCAGGATCGCCGTTGATAATTCTTCCGGTTGTTCCTTGTGGAATGGAGTCGCGGTCAAGATCACGAATTGTCATTGTGTCACCAAAACCGAAAGTCTTGACGGTTTCGATAAACGGGACTATGTGAGCGTTTCGTCCGTCCGCGTAGGTGGTTACGCGATTTGCATACAAAGCCAAACCGAATAACGTAGCTACACTTGCAAATAGAATTGTTAAGCTTTTTCTCATGGCAGTAGTATCACAAATCCCATTGATTTGATATTAGACGATTCTCTAGTATCACTCACAGCGGTTGCACCTATTTCATATATACCTGCGGCAAGTCCTTCAAGGGTGTATGCAAGTACATTAATCGCGAGCGTTGTATCAAATGTCCACGGACCTGAATTGAATTGGAAGTAAACATTATGCTTCGCATCTATGTTCTTTGTGTCAATAATAGCTATATCAATAGACGTAGCTGTTTGACCTTGGTGGAATACATTCTCAACATCGTGAAGCGCATTCGGCCAATCAGAGATTAGTTGACGAATATTCTGTCCTTCGTTAACAACCTTGACAATACCATTAAGCGCATTGATTCCAAAGCGATGTTTGTAAACGCCCGTAGATTCGAGATTTTCCAGAACCGCTGGCATTATTTCAACATCTGCTGATTGACGGAGTAGGTGATACTATCTGTATCAGCGTGATTCATGAACAAACGCCAGTCGGACGGAAGCGGAGAACCGATTACATCTGTGAAAGATCCACCAACCGCGCCGGGGTACATAACTATGGAGAATTCTCCTGTAGCAGTAATAGCTGTACCGACTGCAATCGTAACCCAAGTTGAACCGATTCTTGTTTGAATCGTAGGCACAACACTTGGAGTTAATGCAAGTCCAGTAACTTCGACAAGTATAAGAATCCCTCTATGGTAATGATTCTTAAACTCATCTGAGGTTACATCCGCCGTTCTAGCTGCGCTGGCGAATATTTCTTTAATTCCTTCATTAGTAACCAGAGTCATTTTGAAAATCTCCTTTTGTATCCGTATCCAGTTGCGTTAAGTCGGGAGATTTGTTCCTCCCATGCTTCACGAGTATCTACTTCATGCTGCTTAGACCATGAGGATATGAAATGCTCTGAGATCTGTGCAAGAGCGTCAAGGCCATCTCGTTTAGATTTACCATCGCGAGTGTAGCGTGTAAACTCTTTAATGAGTTTTGACATACTCGGAAGGATGTAAAGTAGGTGGCTTTGAACTAACGGCATGAGGCCGCGAATCCGCTCATCCTTTGTTCTTTGAGATCCTGGATAGTATTCAACAATCGGCAGATATGGTTTGTTCTCATTTCGTGCGATACGTCGTGATAAAGATTTCAACGCCTTTTGATATGCAACCGCTTCTACAGAACACAGTCGCAAATGATATTCCTCATCTTGACGGAACATATTGTCCACAGTCTCAGACGGGTCTATATCTCCGATAGTAGCTTCTAGTACGAATACACAATCTGTCTCTGCGTGTTTGGCTACGACAAGTTGTGCGGTATCACAATTCTTTACATCGCCCAAAGCTGGATCGTTAACGGCGATTATATCAAGCGTGGATATTTTAACCCTGTATTTTACATCATCGTGAGTGAATTTAATTATCCGCCCGTTTGGTCCAGTTCGTTCGTAATACTGTAAATCCTCTACGTTGAATGCAGTCTCACCAGATTGAAGAGGATCATTTGCATATTGTGATGCATAACGCGGAGGGTTCTCGCGTTGTAAGCGGTCGAGAAATTGACGCGAGATCATTTCTGGAAATATTGGATCTCCCTTGTCGTCTCTCGCTCCACGTATAAACAACGCGAGTTCCCCACGCATCGTTGCGTATGGACCGATTGATCGTGCTTCTTCTTTGTTAGAGTAGAAGTCTTGTAGGAAGGAGTATACATCACCAAAACGCCAGTGAGTTCCAGTTATATCAATTAAATCCTCCATTGGAGTTACAAGGAGAGATTCAAAGCCCTGCGACCATTCAATTGTTTTCTCCATCTCACCTTCAGAGTGGAGTTCCGCTTCTCCGATCATATCGTCTGCGCGGATTATGTTGTAGTGGCGAGACTCGACAGTTCCGCGAGCGCCAACGGTATCTACAGTTGGATCACGATTGATTATAGTCCGTGGTACTTGAATCTCGTGAGCTGTCCAATTTGTGTCGATTGCTGTGAAACTATTTGGAATTAACTCTGGGTACAACCAACGGAACATTTCATTACGTTTGAAGTGTTCGGAAATTTCTTTGAGGAATTTTTGTGCGTTCGTTGCAGTTGAACCAATGATGAGAATTCGGACGTTTGGATCTTTCGCAATGTCCTGCATTGTTTGAGAGATTGTGAAGATTGTTGTCTTTAGGTGTCCGCGAGCCATGAGGAGCATTCGTCTACGAGCTTCACATGAATCGAGGAATTGAGTAAGATGCCCGTGGACATGAGGGACTAGGAAGTTGTAGCCAAGGATTCCTTTGGTGAAGTAGTATAAATCCTCAAGACCACGTTGACGTATTTCTTGTCTCCGCGCTTCTGTATGCTCCGCAGGAATTGCCGGGGGAGTTATGGGCTTACGAGTAGCTTCTTCTTCGTTAACTACTTCGTTAACTATCTTTTGGTTCAATTGAATAATCCGCTTCGGGGATTTCTTCAATCTCAACACCCATTAGAGCGCGAGCGGCTGATTCTGTTATCCTAGCTTCCAAAGCTATTGACTTAGTTACTTTCCCATAACCAGCACGGTCGAGGATTCCGAGCGCAGCAGTCAAACGGACATTTTCTTTTTGCCCGTTTAACATAATATCTTCTGTTTCCTCAAGAGCAGAGGCGGCGAGGAGTTTTATTTTCTCACCTATCTCGGACATATTTGAAGCAAAACGTCTCTCCGCATCTGCAAGAACCTCCGCCGCTCTAGGATCATTCAAAATAACCGAAACCCTGGATTCATCATACCCAAGATGCTCACAAATTTCCTTATTCGTATACCCATTTGCTTTAAGCACACAAACAGCCTTATGCCGCGAATTAAACCTTTTCGCTTGCCACGGCTTATCTCGAATATCAAGTGCTAGGTTATTCAAAAGAATCTCCGACTATGGCTACCAACTCCTATCCACCCTACCAACCTCTTGCAGTATAAATATAGCTGATCTCCGTGTCAAGAGCGCAGTTGGTATCCCCATCCCCAACACAAACGCCAACGGAACTCAAATCAATCTGAGTTCATAAAAATTTTCTAGTTTTGTAGAGGTTCATTTAGTGGTATGCGAAAATCCAAAGGGGGGATGCCGCCTTCTGAAAATCGGGGAGAGAAAAAATTCTGGCGCGGGGGCGGTCTGAACAAAGTCGCCAAATCGCCCTGGACGGCGCTTGACATTCGGCCAGCTTCTTCGTAAATTTGATTTAGGGAATCGGACACGCCGGATCCCGGAGCTTTTTGAAAGGCAGGATTAGAATGAGTGAGCAAACAGCAGCAACGCTTGAAGGTCAGACTCGTGTGTTGACTCTCAACAAGGGAAAGAAAAACGAGTCCACGCTCAATTACGATCAGCCCGACTGGACGGTTGAGAGTTTGAGCGCACAGTTCGCGGACGGTGAAGTCGGATTGATTCGGCAAGCGAGCAAGCGAATTATCACCGACTGGAAAGCGGCGATTCATTTTGCGGGCAAGCTAGTACCGCTGGAAACGATCCTTGTCGCCGCGCCAGTTGCAGGTTCGGGTGGCGGACGGATGCGGACCAAGAGCCGTTCGGATCTAACCGCTGACCAGATCGCGGAGTTTGAAAGCCTGTCGCCGGAGATGCAAGCAATTCTCAACTTCAAGCTGACAGACTAACCTCAACAGATTGCAGACTAGCCCGGTTGAGTATTCGCCGGGCTTTTCTGCGTCTACATTTATCCGCGCGAACTCGTTTTAATTCAATCCCAACCCTGCCAACCCACCAACAACACCGCCAACCTCAACAATTCTACAATAACAAACAGCACCCTGACTGAGATTGAGGGATTGATTGAATAACTCTGTCTCTATGTATATGTATTTATATATTTTTTTTTAATAT
>Ga0209976_10002227_pt1 | contig 11081 bp, 9 predicted proteins | sample SumtaG_FD_182806 | JGI IMG/M metagenome (GOLD analysis project Ga0209976, IMG submission 182806) | Deep subsurface microbial communities from Indian Ocean to uncover new lineages of life (NeLLi) - Sumatra_00157 metaG (SPAdes) (version 2) | ecosystem: Environmental > Aquatic > Marine > Oceanic >... | reverse complement strand
TCTCAGGTCAGTGATCGGAATTATATGGGGAATCTTTGCCATTATTGTAGCCTCCTGACGTACGTTTAAACGTATCTCTGGTGGGTTGTATTGTCAATCGGAATGTTTGTCCTACTGTCCGACGTTATCCTACCTTTGTTTTTCGCCCGGAGGGCGCGGATCCAAAAACCGGTCAGGTTTTTGGATCTGCACACTTTTGAGCGAAAGGCCTTGAATTATGGAATTCCCTGGGGACAGGCCGCCTGCCCTTTCGGCCCTTTACATGTCAAAGGGTCGTCAAGTCGATGCGTCTGTCCTTCGCCCTGTTTCACCTTGCCGCTTTCATGGAAACCAAGCCTTCCACATCCCATTTATCCCCTTCACTTGCCGCGGCGAAGTCACCAGGATGAGTGACGAAGACGGGTTCCCGTTAAATTCAGCCCTAATCGCTTTTATGGTAACAGTGGTTTTCGTCAAGATTTAAGCTTTCCTCTCTCTTTCCCTACCAGTATGAACAATGCTGAACTTGTTCCAATCCTTCTGATTGTGGTAGATCATTACTGAGGTTGTTTATCAGCCGTTCAATTCCGTGGCTCAAAATATAATGAGCGGTTCTGAGCATACGAATTGGGTAGTTTCAGTGAGGCACGGTCTGCGGTGGACTTTTATCCACCCTGCTATGGAGGAACAAGTGGATTTGAAAAAGTTAAAGATGACTCCACCTTGGGAGTGGCCGGAAGAAACCGACAAGGCCCTTTTAGAAGTTCTAAATAATAACCGGGCCGATCCTGCCGATCGCGTTCTGGCGGCGGAACTGGTTGGTGACTTTGTTGTGATCAACGACGAACTTGCCGGAGCGTTGCTCTCCATCCTCCAGACCGGCAGCGAACCGGAAGAGTTACGCGCCGCCGCCGCCATATCCCTTGGTCCGGTACTTGAGCACGCATGCATTGAGGAGTTCGATGCCCCGGATGACGTTCCGATCTCCGAGAGTGTCTTTCACAAAATTCAGGAATCACTCCAAAGCCTCTACATGGACCCTGACGTTCCCGAGAATGTACGCCGCCGATTCATGGAGGCATCGGTTCGTGCTCCACAGCCCTGGCATCAGAACGCCATTCGTTCGGCCTATGCCGGTGATAATGAGGATTGGAAGCTGACAGCAGTCTTTTCCATGCGTTGGGTCGAAGGCTTTGATGACCAGATACTTGAATCGCTTAAAAGCAATAACGAGAATATCCAGTATGAGGCCGTATGTGCGGCAGGCAACTGGGAAGTAGATGCTGCCTGGTCACACGTGGCCGGGCTCGTTAAGGTGAAGGGAACAGACAAATTGCTTTTGCTGGCAGCTATTGACGCAGTCACAGCCATTCGTCCGCATGAGGCAAGAACTGTTCTGATGGGTCTGACTTCTCTTGAAGACGAGGACATCGTCGAGGCAACCTACGAAGCCATGGCAATGGCAGAAGTATTTTCAGGTGATGAATTTGATGACGAGGATGATGATGGTGGTGGTGATGGATTTATTCATTGAGAGGGAACAGAGTGTGGTCAGATGAGGAAACCGGCTGTTACCGTCAGCACCTACCGCAACGATCCGCTCTATCCCAGAATTGAACGCTCGGTCGCTGCCATTCTTAAGACAGACAAGGTTGTGGTCCCTGTCGATGTCCTGATGGGAATGGGCATACTAACGCCGGAGCACCTCGATGACTGGCGGTCCGGTCGTGTGCCGTACCTGGAAAAGGTAATCGATTGCAATCTGACCCGCCTTTCCAGGATCCTACACGTTCTCAGGTTCCACGCCCACGACCTGAATCTAAGACCATCGACTACCGTATATATGAGGTGGGGCAAAGGGCCAAGGCAGCGTCTTCGTTTTACAAAAACCGGTAATCCCAAGCTGGAGGAAGCCTATTCCAGGCATTTTGTTTGGCTAGGCAAGGGGGCGTTTCACCTGCCGTCGAGGCCCGCCCCCAAAGCGAACGGCCGATGACACAGTTCTCCTTTGAAAACGAATCCAAAGAAGGCGAAACGTTAGTTTGTCGATTGACCCCGGGCGGTCGTATTGACGTCCATCCCGGATCGTCTGGGAATGAGCCGGTTCCGGTTACCAAGGCTGCGAAACAGATAATAGAAGCTTTTAACACTGGCCTCGGCAACGGAGTGTTGCATCTTGGAGCTGCCCAACTGCTGACCGACCTCCATCCTTCCCTATCGTACTGGCGCGATGTTGGCCGGGTTCTCCGTGGGGTCGGTTCTCGTTATTCACACTTTTGAGCGAAAGGCCTTGAACTATGGAACTCCCTGGGAACAGGTAGCCTGCTATTTCGGCCTTGCCTGCCCGCCGTAGCTTCATGCGAAGGTGGGAGCTTGCCGAATGGTGAATTGTGGCGTACCTGATACATCCTATCGGAAATGAAATCAGGACGCACCCTTCGACAGGCTCAGGGCAGGGAACACAGGAAGCAGGACGCAGAATAAGACCCAAAACTAAAATTCCAAAACCAAAAACCGTCGGCTATTACCTTCAATCTGATCCTACTCTACACACTTCGGTTCGTTCGGTTGTTATGGTCCCGGAAAAATCCTGTCAATCCTGTTGATCCTGTCAAAAACTGCATTTCACCGCTTTTATCGGAATTATGCATTGCGCCAGTATTCCAGGTTTTCACTGCGTAACCCTGTGGGACGTGCGGCCTACCAACGAGCCGCCTTCCGTCGTCGCCTTCGGCTATGCCGTGACAAGCTGCGGCCCTCTGCGTTAATGCTTTTACCGCTTTTACAGAAACCGTTGTTCACCCCTGGATTCCGGATAATCACATAACAAAGCATGTGATTTCCGGAATGACGATCGTATAACCCTTTTCAGGTTTTCTCAGCCTGCCCTGAGCAAGTGAAACGCGTCGAAGGGTGTTCTCATTTTCCTTCCGTCTTCGCTTGCAGCTTCGCCGTGACAGGCAGTGGTGAAAAACGACGCTTTTACAGTAACTGTTGGTTCCCCAAGATCCCAGGTTTCCTCCTTTTCCTCTGCCTGCCGTGAGCCTGTCGAACGGTGTCTCCAGTGAGTCACATCCATGTAGTAAGTGACGAACGGGTGTTAAAAAATATCGCCTTTATTGCAATCTTGCATTTCCCAAGTTCCAACTGTTGATAGGGTCGCAAAAAGTCCATTCGTGGCTTTTTGCTCCTCGGAAAGCGAAAAGCGTGGTTTCCGCTTTCCTTACAAATCAATGACTTACAACAACCGTCATTGATTTGGGCCCCCCACCTGGGGCGCATTGATGGCTTTTTGCGAAGTCATCAACTGTTCATACAAAGTAGATGTTATACTGCTTTATCAAATTTTGAGCTGGGCAGAAAAGTCTCCGCCCACAAGCAGCGTCCGAGTGGTAGGACGCTTCCGGGGGTTTAATGTGTAAAAAACAGGATACTATCCCCGTTACGGTGGATAAGAGCCATCTTATCGCTATCGGCGAGCAGCTCTATTCGAGGAGCATCGAACTGATCCGGGAGTTCATCAACAACTCCTATGACGCCGATGCAACTGAAGTCCGCGTGTCTGTGGAAAAGGACCGCATAGCTGTGTGGGACAACGGCAACGGAATGGATCTCGACGGCCTCATACAATACTTTAACATCGGCTCTCCCGAAAAAAAGGTCAGAAAGCATTCGTCCCGTTTCAATCGGGAACTCATCGGCCAGTTCGGTATCGGCAAGTTCGCGGCACTGACCACCGGGAACCGCTTTGAGGTCCGGACACAGCAAGGCGATTTCGCCGGTTCAGTGGTCTTCGACAAAGAGTCCTGGGAAGCGGAACCAGGGGAGTGGACATTGCCTATCAGCACCCATGAGCCCGATCCCTCCCATGGGGACGGGACCACCGTCACCATCTCGAAACTCAGGAAAACCTTCTCTGCCCAGGACCTGGAAAGGATTATTACAGAGAGCGTTCCCATCCGCGCGCCACATTTCAAGGTCATTCTCAATGGAGAGGAGGTGCGGGCAAGGGAGTTCACGGGCCATCGAATCCCCTTCATGGAGGGGACGGAACACGGACTCATCCATGGTGAAATTTTTATCCTCCCGGAGTCGAGGAGCTCGACCAGTGATATGGGTATCCAGGTGAAGATCAAGGGGGTCCTGGTCAGGCGCGAGATGTTCGGGATGGAGAAGTGGGGAGGCGACGCGGCGCGCGTCAGAGGGGAGATCAACGCCGATTTCCTTCCGATCACCAGCGACAGGAGCGGTTTCATCCTCGATTCCCCCGAATATGCTGTTTTCGAGAAGACGGCCCTCGAAATCATGGAGGAAGTGAAGCGGTCCTTGCGGACCCTGTCCAGCCGGAAGGATAAAAATCGTTACAGGAGGGTCCTGAAGGAGGCTCTCGTCAGGATACAGGAGGCGCTGGCCAGAAATCCGGATATCTCCCCATTCGGTGCTGTTCCATTCGGTAACGAGACCTCCGCAGGCGGGGAGCCCGCCGTGACGGAGGGTGTGGGGGCGGAACCGGAAGGACCGTCCGTTGAGGAAGTCACTTCGCCGAAGAAGGAGGAAGAAAAAGGCCGGGAGAGTGAAAAAAGCCAGGAGCCCACGGTCCGCCGCCTCACTCCCAGGGCCGTCATACAGAAGATCAGGCTTGGCCAGATGGGGATTACCTGCTGCCTGGACCATTTCGGAGCTGACGGTCCCGAGTGCTTCACCGAGAACAACGTGGTCTTCATCAACCAGGACCATCCTTTGTACCGCCGGGAGATGCGAAAGCGTGATACTCACGTCATGCACATCGCCCGCCTGTTGACCCAGGAAATTGCCATCCTCGGGCAGCCGGATGATCCCAGGCGCGCCTACGACCTCCAGAGCCACCTACTCAAGGATGCCTTTCTCGACGGTGGTGAAAAGAAGTAGTGACGTGAAATTGTACAGACAAACCGTTGGGTCAGTTTCGATCGGAATCGGTGGTCAGTTTGTCGTTGGAATGGACAAGGATGATGGAGAGTGGAAGGTGAGTTCAAGTCCAACGTCCAACGAAAGGAAGATGGGGCAATGGGCAATAGGCTATGGGCAAGGGGGGAATGCAGAACGCAGAACACAGCACGCAGGACGCAGAATAAGTTCCAAAACCAAAGACGTCGTCTGTTACCTCTAATATGATCCTAATCTATACATATCGGTTTGTTCGGTTGTCAGGGACCCGAAAAATCCTGTCAATCCTGTTGATCCTGTCAAAGGAAAGAACTGAAATGCCGGGTTCCCTTCGACAAGCTCAGGGCAGGCGGACGGGCTTCCTCCTTCGCCATCCACCTTCGCCAAGGCTACGGCGGACAAGAGGCTACGGCGGACAGGCGGGTTCGGGCTCGGGCTCGGGCTCGGGCTCGGGCTCGGATTTTACCCCGCGTACCCTGTGGTGAAAAAACATCGCATTTATAGCAACCGTGCATTAACCCAGATTTATGTCTTTCTTCCGCCGTCGCTCTTCGAGCTATGGCGGACAAGCTGCGGCCCCCTGCCTGTCTTGAGCCTGTCGAAGGGTCGAAGGGTCGATGGGTGATTTCTGAATTTATCAATCACGCATCACGAGTCACCAGTCACGGCCCCTTTCCCCTTGCATTTCCCCCCCAACCCGGTAAAAAGGGATCGGAGTGTTATACTATTACGATTACTATTACTGCTAAGGAGTATTCATGCCGTCCTTTGACATCGTAAACCGCATCGACATGCAGGAAGTTGACAACGCGGTCAACAACGCTAAAAAAGAAATAGCTACCCGGTACGACCTTCGACAGTCACGGTCTGAGCTGGACCTGGACCGGAACGAGGGAAAGATCAAGATCCTGGCCGCTGACGAGATGAAGTTAAAGGCCATAAAGGAGATCATCATCTCCCAAATGGTGCGCCGGAAGATCGAGGCCAAGGGGCTTCACTTCGCTGATCACGAGGCCACGAGTCATGGGCACCTGAAGTGTGAGGGAACTTTCCAGCAGGGGATCGACAAGGAAACGGCCCGGAAGATCGTCAAGCTGATCAAGGACACCAAAATGAAGGTCCAGGCGGCTATCCAGGATGACCAGGTGAGGGTGATGGGCAAGAAGATCGACGATCTTCAGTCGGTCATGGCCATGCTCAAGGGTAAGGACCTCGAGATCCCGCTCCAGTACGTGAATATGAAAGATTAAATCGGTGATTTAATCTTATGAATCTCAAAAGAATCCTCATAGGTACCGTCGTCCTGTACGCTCTCGTTTCGGGAGTGATGATCGGAATGCCTTATATCAGAAACGTCATATTTACCGACGAGGTGGACAATATTGCGCGCAGGCTCAAATTCGATGGCACTATCACGAGGGCAAGGAACCAGGTCAATGAGGCTGCCAGGAGTAACAAGATCCCGATCACTGAGAAGGATTTTGTCATTACCAAGGATCCAAAAACCAACTACACAGTGATTGAAATAAAATACTCCGTAACCGTATCAACGCCATTTGAGCTGTACACACATGTGTGGAATTTCCACTCGAGGGCGGAAAAAGGAAAGAAGTAAAAACTTAAGGTGAACAGTGAACGGTGAATGGTGAAAAGAATGCCGTAAACTAAGCTCAAAATTCTCCTTTTGCCCATAATAAAGTAAAGTTTTTTCCTGTTCACAGTTCACGATTCACGTTTCACGGTCCTTCCCCCTTGACAAGCAGTCCAGTTCGCGAGATAAGGACAGTCGAAACACCCTTTAATCTAATTCCGTGAGATTAGGAAGGGACACAGGATGATCGGCATTACAAACAGCAATATTCATGGCCTCTCCGTGCGAACGGGGAGGCTTTTTTTTGGTTCCCAATACGCATGAAAAACAGGGAGATTTCCTAATGAAAGGCCGACGCCGCAGGCAGATCATGGACCAGGTCGAGATCGACAGGGCCATTAAAAGGATCGCCTTCGAGATCCTGGAGAAGAACAAGGGACCCGAGAATATCCTTCTGGTGGGCATACCCACACCGGGTCCGGCCCTGGCCGAGCGGATCTGCAGACATATAGAAAATGTGGAGGGCGCCAAGATACCGGTTGGCAGCCTTGACATCACCTTTTACCGTGACGATATCGACGATCGTCCGAAACCCATGCCAAAGGCAACCGACATGCCGGGGGATATATCCGGTAAGACGATAGTGCTTGTTGACGACGTTCTCTTTACGGGGCGTACGATCCGCGCCGCCATGGACGCCCTGATGGATCATGGAAGGCCGGCGAAGGTCCAGCTTGCGGCCCTGGTAGATAGAGGACACAGGGAGCTGCCCATCAGGGCCGATTTTGTCGGCAGGAACATCCCCACCAGATTGCACGAACAGGTCAGGGTCCTGCTTACAGACCTTGGCGCGGAGGTTGATGAAGTGGCGATCGAGGAAGGGGACATTGAGTGAGTCCAAAGTCCAAAGTCCAATGTCCAAAGTGTGGTGATTGGGAACTGGCAACTGGATCTGTTTTTCTTTGGGCTTTGGTCTTTGGGCTTTGGGCTGATGCCAAGGGGGTATTTCTATGATTGGCAATTCCAACCACCTTCTCGGGCTGGACGGCCTTTCCAGGGATGACATCACCCGGGTGCTGGACACGGCGGCCGGGATGAAGGAGATCTCCTCAAGAAAGATCAAGAAGGTACCGACCCTGAGGGGCAAGACTATCGTAAACCTTTTCTTCGAACCGAGCACGAGGACACGTACTTCCTTTGAGATAGCGGCCAAGCGCCTTTCCGCCGACGCGGTGAACTTTTCGGCGTCGGCGAGCAGCACCAGCAAGGGGGAGACGCTGGTGGATACAGCTCGGAATATAGAGGCAATGGCGCCCGATGTGGTCATCATCAGGCACAAATTCAGTGGTTCCCCCTACATGCTCACGGATCGCCTCGGTTGTTCCATCGTTAACGCGGGCGACGGATCCCATCAGCATCCCAGCCAGGGGCTCCTGGATATATTCACCGCAAGAGAAAGGAAAGGCGACCTTACCGGTCTCAAGGTTGTCATTGCCGGCGATATTAGCCACAGCCGGGTGGCCCGTTCCGATATCTTCGGGTTTACCGCCATGGGGGCCAATGTGCACGTTACGGGCCCGCCGACCATGGTTCCTGTTGGCATTGAGCAGATGGGAGTATCGGTCCAGCCGTCCTTCGAGGCGGCCATCGAAGCCGCCGATTTCATAATAATGCTTCGCATACAGTTGGAGAGGAAAAGCGGGGTGCTGATCCCCAGCCTCAGGGAGTATGCCAGGTTCTTCGGTCTGAACGCTGAGCGCCTGGCGACAGCGAATGAGGATGTTCTCGTCATGCACCCGGGGCCGATCAACAGGGGTGTCGAGATATCGTCGGAGATAGCTGATGGGCCTGACAGCGTAATTCTTGACCAGGTGGAAAACGGGGTGGCGGTGAGGATGGCCATCCTCTATCTCCTTTGTGGAGGAACCGATGAAGTGGTTGATTAGCGGCGGGCGAATCCTGGATCCTGCTTCGAGCAGGGATGAGGTGGCTGATCTTCTCTTGGAGGATGGGAAGATTAAAAAAACAGGTCATGGACTTGTGGCGGAGCATGGGGTCAATAAGGTGGATGCCACTGACCTGTTGGTTATCCCGGGGCTCATCGACATGCACTGTCATCTGAGGGAACCCGGCTTCGAATACAAGGAAACTGTGGCCTCCGGCTGCGCTGCGGCGGTAAAGGGCGGCATCACCTCTGTGATGTGCATGGCCAACACCGATCCGGTCAACGATTGCGCATCGGTGACAGCTTACATTCTGGAAAAGGCATCCCATGCACATCTGGCGAGGGTATACCCGATAGGCTCTATCACCAAAGGGATGCAGGGCGAATCCCTCTCAGAGATGGGGGAACTTGCTGAAAGTGGGTGTGTAGCGGTGTCCGACGATGGCCGGCCGGTAACCAGCGGGGGGATCATGCGCAGGGCCATCGAATACGCAGCAGGTTTCGGACTTCTGGTCATCGATCACGCCGAGGACCTTAGCATCGCCGGGGAGGGGGTCATGCACGAAGGGTTTGTTTCAACCATGCTGGGTCTCGAAGGAATACCGACAGCCGCTGCGGTATCCGAAATTGCGCGGAACATTGCTCTCGTCCGTGAATTCGGGGGTCGGATCCACATCGCGCATGTAAGTACGCGCAGCGAGGTGGATCTTATCCGTCATGCCAAAGCCGAGGGGCTGGGCGTATCCGCCGAAACCTGTCCCCACTTTTTCACCCTGGATCACGAGGCCGTAAGGGGATTCGATACAAACGCCAAGGTCAACCCGCCCCTGAGAACGGCTGATGATGTTAAAGGGATCATAGAGGGTCTTGTCGATGGGACGATCGACGTGATTGCCACCGATCATGCACCGCACCACAGGGATGAAAAAGATCGGGAGTTCGACCTGGCCGCCTTTGGCATCTCCGGTTTTGAAACGGCTCTGTCATTGACACTCGGCCTGGTACAGAAGGGCAGTCTGAACCTCATGGAGGCTATTGCCAAGTGGACGGTGAATCCAGCGAGGGTCGTGGGATTGCCGGGCGGGAGTCTGGCAGAGGGGGTCCCTGCCGATCTGACCCTGGTGGATACCGAGGCGAAGTGGACTGTAGATCCTGCCCGGTTCCTGTCCAAGGGGAAAAACACACCCTTTTCGGGGATGAACCTGAAGGGGGAGGTGACGAATACCTTCGTGGGAGGAAGGATGGTGTATGATAGGGAGAAAGGAATAATTAAATGAGAATCCAGGAGCCAGAATCCAGAATCCAGAAACAGGTCAGCAGGCTTGTATCTCATCGATTCAGGATGTTGAGGATTTTCCTTCTGGCTACTGGCTACTGAATTCTGACTTCTCGATAGCGGAGCGATAAATGCCTTCACTCTCTCAGATCCTCAAAAACAACAAGCCCCGTGCCACCCTGGCCCTCGCCGATGGGACGCTCTATCACGGCTGGGGTTTCGGGGCCGAGGGTGTCACGGTAGGGGAGGTGGTCTTTAACACCTGCATGACCGGCTACCAGGAGGTCCTCACCGATCCATCCTACCATCGTCAGATCGTCGTCATGACTCCCGTTCAAATAGGCAACACGGGTGTCAATCAGAGGGATGATGAGTCGGGAAGACCACAGGTGGCGGGTTTCGCTGTACGGGAAAGTTCCACGGTGACCAGCAACTGGCGATCGGAAGGTGGCCTGGAGCCCTGGCTGGCGCGAAGCGGCATCATTGGGATCGAGGGTATCGATACCCGTGCTCTTACCAGGCACATAAGGGACCAAGGCGCACAGGCCGGCGCCATCGGTACGGGTGGCGTAAGTGCGGAAAAACTGGTGGAAAAGGCTCGGTCGTGGGGGTCCATGGAGGGGAAAGACCTCGTTTCAGAGGTTACACCTTCCGACAGTTACAGTTGGGAAGAGGGACCTTACCACCCGATCACGGGGTTTTCAGAAACGCACGGGAACCTGCACGTGGTAGCCATGGATTACGGTATCAAGAGGAATATCCTCAGGGAACTTGCGGGGGTTGGCTGCAGAGTGACCGTCGTGCCGGCGGATACGTCATTTGAGAGGATACTGGAACTTGAGCCTGACGGGGTTTTCCTGTCTAACGGCCCGGGTGACCCTGAAGCGGTCAAATACGCGGTTGCTTGCGTGAAGGAGCTTCTGGGCAAGGTGCCTGTCTTCGGGATCTGTCTCGGCCACCAGATTCTCGCCCTGGCCCTTGGCGGTATAACTTACAAACTGAAATTCGGGCATCATGGGGGAAATCATCCTGTAAAGGATCTGGCCACAGGAAAGATCGAGATTACCTCCCAGAACCACGGGTTCGTTGTTGACCCTGGTTCCCTTATCGCAGCCGGTCAGAAGGTGGAAGTCACCCACATCAATCTCAACGACCAGACCGTTGAGGGGATCAGGCACCTTGAGGTCCCGGCATTTTCGGTCCAGTACCACCCGGAGGCAGCGCCCGGGCCCCACGACGCGCACTACCTTTTCCAACGGTTTGTTGAATTAATGGAAAAACATAGGGTCTAGAGTCTAGGGTCTTGGGTCTAGAAAAATTCCAGAACCTAGAACCTAGAACCTAGATGATAAATGCCACTACAT
>Ga0209976_10002226_pt1 | contig 11094 bp, 12 predicted proteins | sample SumtaG_FD_182806 | JGI IMG/M metagenome (GOLD analysis project Ga0209976, IMG submission 182806) | Deep subsurface microbial communities from Indian Ocean to uncover new lineages of life (NeLLi) - Sumatra_00157 metaG (SPAdes) (version 2) | ecosystem: Environmental > Aquatic > Marine > Oceanic >... | reverse complement strand
TGTAGGAGTTGGTGCGGGAAGAGTACGCGACCTCTTTTCTACTGCTAAAAAAGCATCTCCTTCAATAATTTTTATTGATGAGCTTGATGCTATTGGAAGACACAGAGGAGCTGGCCTTGGAGGAGGACATGACGAAAGGGAACAAACTTTAAATCAAATTTTGGTGGAAATGGACGGTTTTGAAAGAGAAACAAATGTCATTATTATCTCAGCTACCAATCGCCCGGATATCTTGGATCCGGCTTTATTGCGGCCCGGCAGGTTTGACCGGAAAGTGGTTTTGGATTTACCTGATATTAACGGCCGGGAAGAAATTTTGAAAATTCACTGCAGAGAAAAACCTTTAGCTTCAAATGTTAATTTAAGAGAGGTTGCCGAAAGAACTCCTGGTTTTTCCGGCGCTGATATAGCCAACGTGGCAAATGAAGCTGCAATTTTAGCTGCCAGAAGAAATAAAAATCAAGTTTACCAGGAAGAATTTTTAGAATCAATTGAAAAGATTTTACTGGGCCCTGAAAGAAAAAGCCATATCTTATCCAAAAAAGAAAAGGAAATTGCAGCTTTCCATGAAGCAGGCCATGCTTTAGTATCTGTTTCCCTGCCAGAAACTGAATCCATAAGAAAGATTTCAATAATTGCCAGGGGAATGGCTGCCGGCTACACTTTAAAAATGCCTATTGAAGAAAGGAGAATTAAAACAAAAACAGAGTTTTTATCCGAATTGGCAACTTTGCTTGGCGGATATTGCGCTGAAAAAATAAAATTTAAAGAAATCACCACCGGAGCAGGCAATGATTTAAAAAGGGCTTCCGAATTAGCCAGAAAATTAGTTAAAGAATACGGCATGTCTTCTTTGGGGCCAATTTCTTTTGGCAAAAAGGAGGAACTGGTTTTTTTGGGAAAAGAAATTTCAGAGCAAAGAAATTATTCAGAAGAAATAGCTTCCCAGATTGATAAAGAAGTTGAAAGATTTATCAGAAACGCAGAAAAAGAAGCAACAAAGATTTTAACTAAAAGGAAAAAATTACTTAGTAAAATTGCTAAAACTTTAATTGAAAAAGAAACTATTGAAAAAGAAGAATTTGAAACTTTGATGAGAAAAAGGGTAAAGAAAATCAAAAAAGTTTTCTCGTCCTCTTTAAAAGTTAAGATAAAAGATGTAAAGTAGAAATCTGCGCGCGTAGCTCAATGGCGGAGCAAGGTCCTTATAAGGCCGAGGTTGATGGTTCGAATCCATCCGTGCGCACCAAGGGCGCTTGGCGCAGTTGGTTAGCGCGTCTCGGTGACATCGAGAAGGTCGTGGGTTCGAATCCCTCAGCGCCCACATGAGATTGAAAATAATTTACGAAGATGATGACTTATTAGTTGCAGATAAGCCAGCTGGAATAGATGTAATTGAGATGATGGATCTCTTTATTAAGGAGGATTCTGATTTAAAGAAAGTAGGAGAAGAGCCAAGATATGGGCTTGTTCATAGATTAGACAAAGATACTTCAGGAGTAATTTTAGTGGCAAAACACGAAAAGGGCTTGATTTTTTTTCAAAAACAGTTTAAAAATAGAAGGGTAGAAAAAAGATACATTGCTTTAGCCACAGGAAAAGTAAAAAACAATCAAGGAGTAATTGAAACTTTGATTGGCAGGGCTCCAAAAGATAGAAAGAAACAAAAAGTTTATTTGCCTACAGAACCAAATTCTGAAGGAAAAAGAGAAGCAGTCACTGAATACAAAGTAATAAAAAGATTCAAAGATTATACCTTGCTTGAGATTTCTCCAAAAACAGGAAGAAAGCATCAAATAAGATGCCATTTTTCTTATCTTAAACATCCGATTGTTGGGGATAAAATGTATGGCTTTAAAAACCAACTTCGCCCAGAAGGATTAAGCCGCCAATTCTTACACGCAAGCTATCTAAAGATAAAATTACCCGATGGTAGGGAAAAAGAATTTAAATCAAAACTGCCAGAGGATTTAGAAATATGCCTACAAAAACTGAAACCTTCAACAAAACCCAATTAAAAAAAGGCTTGCCTGACATCCGTCCAGGTGATACTGTTCGGATTCATCAAAAGGTTAAAGAAAAGGACAAAGAAAGAGTTCAGACCTTTGAAGGCGTGGTTCTTGCCAGAAAACATGGAAAGGGAGTCTCTGCTACGATTACTATAAGAAGAGTGATTTCTGGAATTGGAGTAGAGAAAATTTTTCCTATTCATTCCCCTACCATTGAAAAAATAGAAGTTTTGAAAAGAGGAAAAGTTAGAAGGGCAAAACTTTATTATCTAAGAGAAGCGAAAGGTAAAAAGGCGCGGCTAAAAAGAAAAGAGCTTGGAGAAGCAACAGTTTGGGAAGAAGAGAAGCCAGCAGAGGAAAAACCAAAAGAAAAGCCGGTGGAAGAACCTGAAAAAGAAGTGAAAGGAGAAACTCCAAAAGAAGAAAGTAAATAAAGGCCCAGGTGGTGGAATGGTTTACACAGCGGCTTGAGGGGCCGTGCTCGTAAGAGCGTGCGGGTTCGAATCCCGCCCTGGGCACACGGGCGGTTAGCTCAGCTGGTTAGAGCGTCGCATTTACACTGCGAAGGTCATGGGTTCGAGTCCTATACCGCCCACCGGAAATTTAGGCCGCGGTAGCTCAGTGGTAGAGCATTTCTCTGAAAAAGAAGGGGTCGTCAGTTCAATTCTGACCCGCGGCACAAAAGTTAGTGCGGGAGTAGCTTAGTGGTAGAGCGTCTCGTTGCCAACGAGAAGATCGCGGGTTCAATCCCCGTCTCCCGCTCACTCAAATTCATACCGCCTACTCCTTGACAAACCCTGTGGATAAGCTAATATGATAAAACCCCTGTAAAGGGGTTTTAAAATGGATATTTGTATTTATATTGAAAAAGAAGACCCTCATCTGAAGGTCAAAAAAATATTAGCTATTCTAATAACTGCTAGCATTCTAATCAGTGTTTTGGGGTTGAGGATAATAGCAAAACAAGCAGAAGCTGAAATTAATTCTAAACTACTTTTTAATTTAGAATTAGCCACAACCCAAGAAAACAGCTTATTGCCAATATCTAATCCTGCTGAGCCTATTAAGATTCAGACAATAAAGATGGTGGTTACTGCTTACTCCAGCACCCCAGAGGAAACTGATGATACTCCTTTTATTACTGCTTCGGGAAGAACAGTTGAGGATGGAATTGTAGCAAATAATTTATTACCTTTTGGAACAGAAGTTATGATACCGGAAGTATATGGTGATAAAATTTTTGTAGTTGAAGACAGAATGCATCAGAGAAAGGGTTATTATCATCTTGACATCTGGTTTGCTAATACTCAAGAAGCAAAAGATTTCGGAGCAAAAAGAGTATATATTGAAATTTTAGAAAGCTAAAACTGTAATCAAAAAGCTCCCTGCTTAGCGGGGGGCTTTTTGTTGTGCCGAGGGCGGGACTCGAACCCGCACGAGATTTCTCTCAAAGGATTTTAAGTCCTTCGTGTATTCCATTCCACCACCCCGGCAAGCTTGAGGCCACGGTCGGATTTGCACCGACGTATACTTCTTTTGCAGAGAAGTGCCTTAGCTACTTGGCTACGTGGCCATTGCTTTATTATACCACTTTTTTAAGCTTTTTTCAATGGCTTTTTTCGTCCTTAATTTTCTCTAAAAGTCCCTCTATTTTGGCTGCTTCTTTGGTTTTTTGCTCTATTTCAAATCTTATTCTGGGAATCGGCCTCATCATTAAACGTTTGTTTAAGTTTTGCTGGATTCCATAAATTATTTTATTTAAAATTCCCGAAATCCGGCTGGATTTGCTGTCAGGCATTACTGAAACATACACCTTTACTTCTTTTAAATTTGCTGAAGTTTCTACCTGAGTAATAGTAACTAAAACACCTCTTGGAAAATCAACCTCTGTTAAAAAAATCTGCGATAATTCTCTTTTTATTAATGCGTTTACGCGCTGAATACGGTCAGACATAATATAATTATAATTCTCCTTTTTTTCTTTCTTTTATGTATGCTTCCAAAATATCCTCTTCCTCTATTTTTATATCTCCTTCGTAAAGCATTCCGCACTCTGCTCCTTTCTCTATCTCTCCAATTTCTTTTTTATTTCGCTGAAGACTAACAATTTTTCCAGAACCTACCTTTTCCTCATTCCGGTAAACTTCCAGCAAAGCTCCTTTTCTTACTTCGCCCTCAATTACTTTTCCGCCAATAATCTGGCGGTTTTTTTCTGTATGAAAGATTGCTAAGATTTTAATTTTTCCCAAATCCGTTCTAACTATCTCAGATACAACTCTTTTCTTCAAAAGCTCTCTAACCGCCTGGGCTAATTCATAAATCACTTCAAAAGTCATTATTTTTATTCCTTCCCTCTGGGCTAATTTTTGAGCAATTGGATTTGTCTTCACTCTGAAACCCACAATTCTGGCTTTTGCCCCTATTGCCAACCTCACATCAGAATCGTTTATCTCTCCAACTTCTGCCATTAAAATCCTTAAAATAACCTTTTCCCTGGGAAGATCTTTTAAAACTTCTTCAATTGCCTCAAGTGAGCCCAAAACATCGACTTTTAAAATTATATTTACCACCCTTTGGTCGGGTTCGATATTCAACACTTCTGGAGCTGGCTTGTGAGAACCCTCTGTCTCTTTTTTAGCTGCTTCAATATCAGGAAAAACTTTGAATCTTTCTCCAACGCCAGGAACATTTTCAAGCCCAAGAATTATAACTGGCATTGAAGGAAGGGCTTTTTTAATAGGATTTCCTTGAAAATCCTCCATAATTTTAATCTTTCCAGCCGCAGTCAAAGTTCCCAGAATATCACCTTTTTTTAAAGTTCCGTTTTGTAAAATCAATGTAGCGGTTGGACCCCGATTAGCATCTAAATATGATTCAATAATTACGCCCTCGGCAGATTTTGCAATATCACCTTTTAAATCCTCAATTTCAGCCACTAATAAAATTAATTCCAAGAGGTCTGTAATTCCCTTGCCTGTTTTTGCCGATATTTCTATTGAAGGAATCTTGCCGCCCATTGATTCAACTAAAATATCTTTATCCGAGAGCTCCCTTTTTACTTTTTCGGAATCGGCTCCGGGCACATCCATTTTATTAAAAGCTGCAATCATCGGAATTCCTGCTTTTTTTATATGAGAGATAGCTTCTTTTGTCTGCGGCTTTATTCCTTCTTCAGCGGCTATCACCAAAATAGCAATATCAGCCACATGAGCTCCTCTAGAGCGCATTGCTGAAAAGGCCTCATGGCCAGGCGTGTCAATAAAAGTAATTTTCTTGCCTTGATGCTCAACTTCATAGGCTCCGATGTGCTGGGTAATTCCCCCTGATTCTTTAGCAGTAATTTTTAAATCTTTAATCGCCTCCAAAATTGAGGACTTGCCGTGGTCAACATGACCTAAAACAACCACCACTGGCGGCCTATTTGCTAACTTTTTATTTTTATCTTTTTCTTTGCTCATATATATGGTTATCTTAGAACAAATTTCCCTTTTATTCAAGATTTTGTGGAATAAAAATAGCCCTGTCCAACAAGTGAAACAGGGCTTTAAGAATTCAAGAATTCAAAAATTTCAGGAGACTGCGGCACGAGTACGCAAATGGCCGTGCCGAGAGTCAGAGTGATACCAATCGACTCTGAGCTCGTCGTCATACCAGTAGACGCGCGGCACATCACCGCCAGAATCGCGAGAACCCGCACAAAGAGTCCAATTTTGGATATCTAAGTGCTTTTCTGTCTCTTCCCAATATTTAAGTTCGCAAAGCATGCGTTCTAGGAGAGTGATTCCTGGGATCTTTTTTTCCTTGAGGTCATCAACAGAAAGATTTTCCAATTCCTCATCTGCTTCAATCCTGTCGCGAACCCAAATGGCATAAGAACCTTTGTTTGGATTGCGGTCATTCAGGATGACTGCTTTGTCCAGGTCGTCTATATAACGGCTGCATGGGAAGTTCTCAGCGCATTTATCGTAGACCCGATTCAGAGTCAGTCCCTTGGACACGATAATGAGTCGGTCAAAACCCGGTTGTTTTTCGGGAATCCTGATGTTTGAGAGATTAGCAGTAATCCCAAAAAAATTCTTATAAAACCTCCTCCAGTCAACAAATGCTTCTAGAATTTCCATCCCCCGGGATGGATACAATAAAATACTTTCAATATACATGCTCAACTCTTTTTTTCTACCAATCCAATCTTGAGCGGTTGCAGAAGACAAATCAACCGGAACAGCTTTAACTATTGCCGAGGTCAATTCTTTCATTTGTCCTGCACTAATTTTTGGAGCAGTATCAGTTTTCATGATCAGTCTCCTTTCTTTTTTGTTCCGTTAAAAAGGAACAGATTAAAAGAACTTTGAATAAAACACTATGTTTCATTCTCTATAAGGGTTTTATCACGATGTCTAAGTTTTGTCAATACTTACAGCTTTTGATATTGCCTTTTTCTCCTCGCCAGATAAGCTATACTCTGACTGTCCGTTCTTTACCGGCTTTCCATAAACCCTGTTTCCATCCTGAGCATAAAGAGAAGTAATTACTATACCATTATTATTTCCATCAAGTAAAGCAACCGAGAAGCTTTGATTGCTTCCCACTCCGGAAAAAGGATTATATCTCACTATTCCTACTTTCTGAACAGAAAACTTGCTTTCTTTTTTTAGATTTTCCAATCTCTCTGAAATTTCTTTAACTTTTCCTTCTAGATTTTTAAATTGACTTACAACCTCTTTTAAATTTTGGGGCTCTTTTTCTTTTTTAAAAAAATTAATCATAGTTTTTTGAAAGTTAAAATTTTTAATGCGGCGGGAGTAGGATTCGAACCTACGGTACCTTTCGGTACAACTGTTTTCGAAACAGTCCTGATCGTCCACTCTAGCATCCCGCCAATGCCATTTATCGTGCTTTGTTTATCTCATAACCAGCTATTCCGAAAGCTACTGCCACGTTTAACGATTCCTTCCTGCCAAACATTGGCAGAGAAACTACTTTATCTGCTCTTTTCAAAATAGAAGGCGAAACCCCCTTGACTTCATTTCCTATTACCAAAGCTAAAGGAAATTTGGGTTTGAATTTAGTATAAGTCAAGCTGTTCTTTGCTTGCTCCAAAACTGCTACAAAAACTTTTTCTTTTTTCAACTTCTCTACTACCCTCCAGCCAGAATTATAATACTCCCATTCTACCCAATCTTCTGCGCCAAGAGCAGTTTTTGAAATCTTTTGGTGAGGAGGTCTGCCGCAAATTCCACAAAGAAAGATTTTATTAACTCCTAAAGCATCAGCAGTCCTGAAAATAGAGCCAATATTCTCTAAACTCCGAATATTATCACAGATAACGTAAAATGGCAATCTACTCTTTAACCTCATTTTAAAGTTTTATTTAATCTCTTTTGAGCTTCGTCTTTTTCTTTATTTGAAATCTTGCTCTTTTTAATTCCTTTCTCCATTATATCTAATAGCTTATCATAAACATCTCTTTTTACAAAAAAAGGCGTGCCGTCTTTTCCCCCGACTGTAAATGAATATCTAGCAGGGTCTTCATAAGAAGGTTTGGCTCCATAAATTATTTCTGAAACTAAAGACAAAGCTCTAATTGTTTTTGGGCCTATGCCTTTCAAGGATAGAAGCTGTTCAAAGTTTTTAGGGTTTTGGGAGTTAGCAAAAAAGATGGTTTTTTCCAATCTCTTTAAATCAAATTTCTCATTTACAACTGGATGCCAGCGGAATTCAACATTACTTAATTCCATTTCTGCAAAGTTAGGAAGCCTTTTTTGCTTAATTAAACTATTTTGTTTCTCAGAAATTAATCTCATATCTTTTAAAAATGTCTTTGGTTCTTCAACTACTAATTCATTTGAAACCTTTCTGTTCTCACTGCTTTCTTTAGCAACTAAATTTAAAGGTTTGCTCCGAGCATCAGAAACAATCCCCAAATGGGGTTCTTCCACAAAATCCTTAACATTTGAAGACAGCCAGTGATAACGTCTGGCTTTTTGGGCCTCAGGAGACATTCCTTGTTGTATTACACACCATTTGCCGGATTTTGTGAAAATAAAATTGTGCTGGTATAGCTGAAATAGCATTTTAGGGTCCTGAACTAAAGAGCTATCAACTTTAGCCGCCATTTTTGAGGCGTAAATTAAATCCGGCGCAAAAGAAAAGCCCCGAGAGATTCCGTATGCTTCAATCTCTTGGGGCGTTTTTCTTGATTCTTTTTTTCCGCCGCAAATATAAATACCCAGTTCGTCCTGGATGTCAAAAAGTCCAACTTTCAAAGCTCCTAAGGTAGTCGTAGCAAGGCCCGAAGAATTCCAATCAAATCCGATCACGCATCCTAAGCTTTGAAACCAAATCGGGTCAGCTAATCTATTCAAAATTTCTTCTGGCCCAAATTCTTCCCGAATAGCTAAAAATATGCCTCTGGAAAGACGCTTCATCTTTTCAAAAAGCCAGCGAGGACAACGGCCAGTATCTAATGGAACTGTAGCAATACCAACTCTCGGCATGTTGTTTTATCCTAACAAAAAACTGACCTATCAGCCAGTTTTTATATCCGTTAATAGACGCCTTATTTTTCTATTCTTAAAATCCTAATCAGACCCGAACAAGGAATAATCTCAATTCCTTCTTTTTCTAATTCATCTAAAAATAGATTCATTCCTAAAGAATCAGAGGAAATATGGCCAGCAATTACCACATTTAAATGGGCGCTTTCAGCTTCTTTTTTATGTTCTTCTGAAATATGCATGCCAATGACTGTGCCAATGCCAGCTTGGGCCATTTTTTCAAAAAGTTTTGGAGAACCCTCTGTGCCACCGGTGATTTCAGTTAAAGCGACTTTACCGCAGCGATTTTCTGGAGCGCCAACAAAAATCTTTGGACCTGCTCCAATTTTCATGGCTTCTTTATATTCTGGAATTTCTTTTAACAAATCAATCAGCTCGCCAATTCTTTCCGGCTTCTTCTCTTCAATTAAATCTTTAAGAAACTTGGCTGCTAAATTATCGCAGGGAGTATGAAAGTTTACTAAACTTATTTTCAAAAGCTTAGCAGCATCAACGGTTCTTTGATGATTAGCCGAATTAACTCCTCTGGCTACCTCCTTAATTCTTTCCTTCATTAGTCCTTCGGCAATGTTTATCGGCACACCGTAGAAATTCAAAACATCGCACTGCAGATCCATTACATCTGCCAAATGCGCCAAACCCTTGCCAACAGGATGATGAGCGATAATCAAATCTATATCGCCAACTTCTTTTGCCATTAAAATTTCTGCTGGTTCAATATCAACCCCAACTAAAACTTTTTTAATCTCTTTATCCTCGGCAATATGATAAATTCTTGAGTCCAAATAGGGATTTTCCAAAGCTTCAATATCAAATTCTTCTTTTTCTTTCTCATCCATTTTTTCGTATTTCTTTTTTTTATTCTCCAAAAACTTCTTAATGTCTTCTTCTCCCCGAAAATCTGCTTGAATCCCCATTTGAATAGCTAAATTGTAGATTTCTTTAATTGTCATTTTATTTTACTTTGTTAGATTGCTTCGCACCCCGCTTTGGCGGGGACTTAACAGGATGAATTTTCTCATATAATTTTAAGATTAATTTCTCCTGCTCTTTTATATCCAAAATCTCCCGGCGAATCCGAGCTTTTTCTTTTCTGATAAATTTGCGAATTGATTTTGGCATACGTTTTTTCTTTACCATAGTACAAAAAGATAACTCTTGTCAGAGCAGCTAAAATTACGAAATTCAAATCAAGAAACAAATCCATAAGGCAATATCAATATTTTAATCCAAAATGAAATAAAAATCAAGCCCCCACGCCCCGCTTAGCGGGACATGGGGGAGAAAATTTCCACTCGTTCTTTATTGTTCTTCCTAAAACTTAAATTTGTCAGCGAATTTTCCAATTATTGGAAGCGGAGCTTGCTTACCCTGAACAACATTTACAATCCCGATAATTCCTAAAACCATTAATATTATCCAAAGTATTGGCGCAACCACCCAGCCAAGAAAAGGAACAGCCATTATCACGCTACTGATTATCCCAGCAATAAATAAAACCAAACCCTGTTTCGCGTGATATTGAGCAAAAGGACTATCTTTAGCAGCAAGCAAAGGAATTAGAAAAAGAATACCAAAATAGCTGAGAATCGCTATCATATTTTTATCTCCTGTCCTTGGTGATTCACTTTTTGGTGCTTCGTCCATAAGTTTAAAAAATTAAATATTAAAACGAACGACCTTTATCGGTGTATTTTACACATTATAATAATTATACCACAAGATAGCAATCATAAAAGGGAAAAGGGGAAAATCTACTCTCCTTTTATCACTGCCAAGGGAACTAATTTTACTACTTTTTTAGATAGACCGGCTGAGTGGACAACTTCTACCACGCTATCAACGTCTTTATAGGCCAAGGGAGCTTCTTCTGCAATTCCTCTTATTGACCGGCATTTTATAATTATTCCTTTTTGTTTTAATTGGTTTACTACTTCCTGACCAGAAATGGTTCTAGTTGCTTCTTTCCGAGACATTGTCCTGCCCGCCCCATGGCAAGTAGAATACCATGCCTCTGCTCCATCTTTACTTCCCACTAAGATATAAGAGGCTGTTCCCATGCTTCCTGGAATTAAAACCGGCTGGCCTACCTTCTTATATTTTTCTGGAATTTCCGGATGGTTTGGAGGAAAAGCCCGGGTAGCTCCTTTTCGGTGTACAATAATTTCGGTGTCTTCGCCATCAATTTTGTGTTTTTCTTTTTTAATAATGTTATGAGCCACATCATATAATAATTCAAGTTTTTCTTTTTCCCCTAATATTTTTCTCCAGGCCTTCCTTATATAATGTGCGATCATATACCTGTTAGCCCAAGCATAATTAGCAGCTGAGGCCATTGCCGCAAAATATCTTTGGCCTTCTGGAGAATTAAATGGAACACAGGCAAATTGTCTATCTGGGACTTTAATTCCGTATCTCTGCATAGCTGGTATCATTGTTCTCAGATAATCAGTACAAACTTGATGGCCAAGACCCCTTGAACCAGTATGAATCATTATGACTACCTGATCTTTGAACAATCCAAAGCT
>Ga0209976_10002225_pt1 | contig 11095 bp, 9 predicted proteins | sample SumtaG_FD_182806 | JGI IMG/M metagenome (GOLD analysis project Ga0209976, IMG submission 182806) | Deep subsurface microbial communities from Indian Ocean to uncover new lineages of life (NeLLi) - Sumatra_00157 metaG (SPAdes) (version 2) | ecosystem: Environmental > Aquatic > Marine > Oceanic >... | reverse complement strand
AAGGCCAATATCAGTAGTAAGGCTGCCTTCGGATTCATTTCGTGATTATCTTTTCACCAGTGCTGCTGGGCACGTTTCCAATGAGACTCAGGCACATTCGAGCCTTACCGGCGCAGGAGCTTTGAGGGTAATTCAGTACGACAAGGCGTAATTCTTCGGCCGCCTGCTCAGACTTATTCTGGAGCATATAGCAGTACCCGGCGTAGAAATGTGCATCTGCCAGCATTTGAGCCTGTGGATGTTTGGTTGTTAGCGCGAGAAATTCTTGCAATGCCTCATCAATTTGGCCTAATTGAATATAGCATTGCCCCTTTATTAACACCGCTTGTTCGGTCAGCCTTGGGGCACTATCTTTATTTGTCGATATAAACTGATTAAGTTCGGCAATCGCATCTTTATATTGGCCCGCCATAAGACGGCATTTACAGACCTTCAACTCCAACAACGGTCCGTAACGGCCTGAGCCGTTCTGCTTCATAAGCTCTCTATATTTTTCAATAGCTTCGTCAAATCTCTCCTGGTTTATATATTGCTCGGCAACCTTGCAATTTTTTTCAAACACGTATTCATTTAGCTGCACTTTATTCATGCAATAATCGAGGTATTCCTGTGCCCAGATTTTGTTCTCAAGCAAGGTGTGTTCTATTGACATTGCTGCAGAGACGGGATTGGGCGTCTCACTGAGCAATACGTTTAAGAATATCTCAAAAGCCGACCAGTTCCTGCCTGCTACAAACTGCTCGACAATGTTTTGATATTCATCCGTATTGCTTCTGACCGAATGTCTTAACATGCGTTCGTACCTTGTGGCGGAGAGGTACTCAAATAGCCGAACCAAAGCAGTTTTGCCAAGTTCATCTCGTTCGGATGAAAACAGTGCCTGCTCGTACGCAGCGACAACATCCTGTTTAGGCAAGCCGGCGTCTTCTTTGGCCTTTGCCATCAGGAAATACAAGTCGGAGAAAAGTGCATCAATTGGTGCTTCGAACTTACTGACATGACTTTCCCTGGTGGATTCCAGCTCAGCAATTTTCTTCTCGAGAAAAATAATCACCTGATGAGGTTTCTGCTTTTGACGAATGGCCTTAGCTTCTTTTATGGCGTTGAACAAAGTCAGTAAAAACGGCTCAGAGGTGAACGCCTCGCAACCAAATCTGGATAGTACGGCGATTTCATTTCCACCAAGCGGGCGGTCGAAGATTGCCACGTCGTCTATAAGACCGTAGAAAGTATGCCGGCTAAGCGGTATCTCGGCATTTTTATCCTTTGCATGATTGCCGATTTGTACCACATAAGAATCCCGCGAATAATTCAGGCGGTCATGAGTTCCTGCGGCCTTTCTTGTTCCATTTATATAAACTGCATAGTTTTTTCCGTCCCAGGTCAGGGCAATGTGGTACCATCTGTGTAATTTCAGGTTCTCAATGTTTTGATGTAGCCAGCGAAGGCGTCCGAGTCCCAGGTCAAGCTGTGTATTGTCGTCATTCATAAAAAGTTGTATTCTTCGGGGCGAGTTAGACGCGTAGCCAAAGATGAAAATTTGTCCCTTTTCACGCGGCTGTGTCGCCGTCAGCCGTGCCCACAGGGCCACCGTTCCGGCCGCATTTATTACTTCCTGAGAAACTTCTATACAGGAATCCTTAGTGCCACCCAGTCTTACAGCACCACCGAACTTACCCTGTGCCGGCGCCCAATCCACTCCACCAATAAGTGTGCCGTCTTTTCTGTTGCCGCTCGAATCGTTTGCGACGTTGCCGATTGTCTCGTTAAGTTTCCAGTAACCAACAAGATTCGGGTCGGCGGCATTGGCTGTGGTTGTCAAGCCCAGAACAAGAGTCAATATTAGTGGAACGGCTGTCCTGTAGAGCATGTTTTACGCTTTCCTGCAACTGCCTCGCCTGTTCCTGTTTTTAGCTTAGACCCTGTTTCTAAGACAATCTGCATTGATTTGCCGTCAGCTTTTCCAACTGTTTTGCCGGCCACACAGGCTTTTGGCCGGCCATATGTGGTCGCATCCGGACCGACTACCTTTTAAAGCGAATCTTCTTGTATGTATGTTGGTTGTTGTACAGGCAGTTTTTTTGGATTTACCAACTTCTGGCTGAAGCGGAAGATTGGAAGCAGATGCCCCGGCGAAGTATTCGCCGGGGCGTCTGTCATTTTTTTGATTTTTTTGAAATTTTTTTTCTTTTTCCAATTGCTTCAACCAAAAGCAGTTACGGCAATCGGCTCAAAATAGTATGGATTTGCAATCCGAGATTTTGCGATTTTTGGGCAATTACATAGTGGAGACCTCCTTAGTGAGGCCGTTCCTTGCAAGGGACCGAGTGTTCTAAAACCTATTTAGCGTTATGGACTAATTGTCCAGGAAAGGAGAATTTGTTATGAAAAAGCTGGTTAGATCGAGAGCACCTTTGCTTGTATTGGTTGCTGTCGGGACGATGGTAGCGTGGCTCAGCATCGCCCCGCAGGCGTGGAGTGCGGCCGACCTTGTTGGCGGCGCGTGTGATTGCGGCACGTGGTTTCATTGCAATGGAGAACGGATGGTCGACTGTCCCGCCCACTGCGATGGCCCGTACGCGTACCGGATGGTTTGTAAAGGCTACTGTGCTGGCCATGTCCAGGGTTGTAATCACGCCGAGAGCCTCACTTGCTATGCGCACCAGCCCAACTGTTACAACTACTACAATGTGCGCTGCGAGAATTAATACCGTGACGATGGCAGTGCTGTCACAGCAAGTGAGTGCAATGAGGTAACAGGACAATTGAAGCGGGCGCCCCGATGATTTACCGGTCGGGGCGCCTGCCATGTGCAGGAAAGGCGGTTACCGGAATGAAAAGAATGCGATTTACCATAGTTGTCGTGAGTATGTTTTTGCAGTTAGTGGCGCAGGCCGCGGCAAATCAGCCGACGGTGAACGAACTGTTAGAGAAGTACGAGCAGGCCCTTGGGCTGCTGGACAAGCGCATAACGACAAGTGATACCATCACGGAAAGCTACAGCAGCGCCAAAGACAACAAGCCGCAGTGGAGCAGGAATATCACTGAGCTTACCCTGGACGGCGCGACCGGCCGTTCTAACGCGATTGCCGCGGCCTGGTTTCTCCAGGAAGAGAAGAATTTCGACGCAGAGCCTTACCAGCGAACCAGGCAGATGTGGGACGGCAAGACCGGTTACAGCAACTGGGTGTTCGAAAAAGAGGGGCTCGACCACATAAGAAACAAGCGGTTGATTATGTCGCACACCGACAGAGACAAGCACGAGTTGGTCAAGAAAAAGCTGCCTTCGGGGATACTGCACGAGGGCGTGCTTCCGGGCGACAACAAATCGCTGGCCGACATCATCAGGGCCGCCGATACGGCCCGTGTGCGCGCCGGCACCGAGAGAATAGGAGATTCAGATTGTTATGTCATCGAAGCTAAAGGGGATAACGGCAGATATACCGTCTGGCTCGACCCGCAGCATGGTTACCATATTGCCAGGGTAAAGGCGGAAAAGACAGTGGGCGATATTGTGTGGGGCAATAATCGCCTCAGCGGAACGGAAGAGCACAAAGACCCTTCGGACAAAGACCCTAACAATTTTATCGCCTCTACTGCCGGCCACCAGGTTACAGTGGACGATGTCAGCTTCAAAAAAATCGAGGGTGTATGGGCCCCCGTTGAGGCCGTGACGCAAGTCAGGATCTCCTTTACCAACGGAGACGCGACTCGCTGGAAAACGCACTTGAGGATACTGGAAGTCGACCTGAACCCGGACTTCGATGCGACGGATGCCTTTGTCGCCAATATCCCCGACGGCACGACTATCATTATGCCGGAGGCGCGCGGAATAAGATATACGTACCGCGGCGGTCAACTGGTGGCCAATATCAATGAATCGATTCTGGATGTGCTCGATGAGGCGGTAAGCCAGCGGGAAAACATGCTCGAGGCGAGGTTCGCGGTGAACCTCACCCCCCCGCCCGCTCAACAGGGCGAACCGGCCGCCGAAAGAAACGCCGCTTCGCCGGCTCGCGTGATACAGCCGGTCGAGGCCAAACCATCGTTCATTGCTCATATCAGCCCGGCCCTGATAGTTATCGGTATCTTTGTTTTTCTTATTGTCGCAGAACTGGCGTACAATCGGAAAAAGGCCAAATTCGCCGAAGCTTAGAATGAACTCACGAAGCCAACGCAGCAGGCGCGTACAACTGGTAACGACAATTTGTTCCGGGTAAGGTTTCAATGAGACCTTACCCGCTTGCCGGTAAATCGGCGTTTTACCAGGTCCGGAAATGCGTGCGGCTGCTGTGGCCTTTATAGTTTTTCCGGTGTTTTTCTTATATTCGAAAATCACAAATCATCGTTGTCGGCTGCTTCTATCTGCTCCAAAGTTGTGTTGCTGATGTCTTTGAGGTCCGCGAAGTCGAGGTCTTCGAGGATTGTCGGCGTGATAAACAAGTATGACGTTTTATACTGTTTCACGATATTTGTGCTTCGAAACGCAAGTCCGAGTATCGGGATGTCTCCCAATATCGGAATCTTATCCACGTTCTCGCTTTCATTGATCATTTGCAGTCCGCCTACGATTATCGTATGACCGTTTGGCACCGTGGCTTCACTTTGTATGCTGCTGGTGCTTCTCGGGGGCGGGATGGACGGGTCAGTTGGTCTGGTGCCGAAGGAATTGAGAGTGATGGTATACTCGACCCGGAGGTAATCATTCTCGCTTATATGTGGTGTAATGGCAAATTGTGTACCCGCCTCGACAAATCCCGCGAAAGAAGTAGTGGCTACGGTGTCGCTGGCATTTATCTGTGTTATTGGTTCTTCAGCTACGCTGTGGATGAGGCCGACGGCATTATCATTAACAAGGATTTGCGGAGCCGAGCTTATTTTTGCATTCCCATTTGATTCCAGGGCTCGAAGTATTGCGTGAACCTTATCAGGCCGGAGCACTGCTGCTGTTCCTCCCGGGCTCACCGTAATGTCCCGGACACCTGTAGAAGGGTTTATAGTCGACAGACCGAAGGAAGTGAAAACCAGCATATTTGCGTTCAAATGCTCCAAATCCACGCCGATTTCGACACTGTTGTTGGTGATTACTTCTACTATTATGGCTTTTATAAGCACCTGTTTGCGTCGTTTATCCAATTCCTTGATTAGCTGTTCCAGTTCACGATGCTGTTTTGCAGTTGCCCTGACGATTACCGAATTGGTGGAGGTGCTGGTAGTCACACGCGCTTCTATCTGTGGGATAAACTCTTGTGAACTTACGACTTCCTGGCCTCCGGGACCATGTGGAGCGGTCCTTCCCGGCTCGGTGGCAAATCTTACATCTCGGGATATTTCCTGCCGTTCTTCTTCCTTTCGCAGCAATTCCCTGAGTGCAGTGGCAATTTCTTCCACATCTGCATTTTCCAGCTTGTAAACGCGGATAACTCCGGCTTCATATGTGGAAGGAATATCAATGTTTTCAACTATACTTGCCATAATTCTGTGAGCCGATGGCGGGCCTGTTATCAGGATCGAATTTGTTTCTTCGATTAGTGAAATTCCTTCTCGTCGAATATTTGTCTGAGAACCGCGGAGATTTCCACGTTGGCCCTGGCCAAACCTGCCGGAGAGATTAAGAATTCTCTCAAGACCGGTGTGTATCTGTGCTGCATCAACATATGTGAAATGGTAGTTTCGCGATGTTGGTTCCACGTAGATGTCAAGTTCCTTGATCAGTTTCCTTACCCGGGTGATATCGCTTTTGTAGGCCTTGACTATTATCTGGTTTGTATGCCCTATTGAATAAACACCTACAGTCGCTTGGGGCACGAAAATCGATGTTTTCTCAGAACTGCCCGCATCCGGTTGAGGTGCAGGTGTTTTCGTTACAGCTGTTGTGTTATCGGCGGGCCGACTGCCTGCAGATGCGGGGATATCTGTGGGGTCTGTGAGTACCTGCTGCAGGATCTCAGCCAGAATTTCGGCATCTGCGTATTTAAGGGCAATGACTTCGATGACCAACTCGTCTGTGGGTGGAACGTCCAGTTTTTCTATTATGCCGGTAATGATTGCCAGATTGGCATTGCTGTCATACAGAATAATAGAATTGCTTTCTTTGTGGGCCACGTTTTTACCAAGCTTGCTGAAGAAAGGCCTGATTGCACCTGAAATAGAATCGGCGTCGCCGTATTTCAAAGCGATTATTTTCTTGGCAAGACCATAATTGAACATATATTCGTCGTAGGTCATAACTGTTATGGTTTTTCCATCGCGGTAATAGGTGAAGCCTCCTATTTCTACAACAGTGTCAAGAAGTTCTTTCGCAGTTATTTCCTTTGCCCAGAAACTAATTTTAGCCATACTGACCTGTCTTGTCGGGAAGATGCTCCAGCCGGTTGCGTCGCTGATTATCTGAAATGCCACAGAAATATCGTTATTGTTCAATTCTATCTGGGGGATAACAGGCCCTTGGTCTACAGATGTGTGCGAGGTCGATATGTTTTTGTCTTCGGCTGAGCGGAAGGGGTCAAATCCAGTTGCCACAGCGTGATTGGGTAAGCTTGCTGATGTGCTTAACAGAATGAGGCATAGGAAGATATTGACGAGATTGGCTTTGCTTTTTTCAGTCATAATTTTTCCTTTTCATAGACTTAAGGTTGTTTTGTGGCCTACTATCGAGATTTCAATATTGTTGGTTTCGACGTTCAGCACCGTGAAAAGGTCCCTGATAGAGTCGCCTGCTTTGCATTTCTTCAGGCCGGCGCCTTTGATATAGACATAGGCTACACGCTGACCGCCTATTTCCATAATGCATTGTAGTTTCAACTGCGACCTGATTCTTTCTATGGTTTTATCAGCTAAGGGCTTGTCGCGTAAGGGGGTAGGCGCCTTGAAAAGGCTGGTTCTGATTCTCTTTGGGAATTGTTTGATGTTCGACACATCGTTTTGCAAGACCCTGTTTAAGGTTTCGGTTAATGCGAGGTTTGTATCATTTGAAATGGTGACTGTGTTTGGCTGTAGTCGAACCGGAATTGCCAATAGCAATAAAAATAACAGTACAAGTGCGAACACCGCCGTCGCAAGTATGGCATTGGCCACGCGCCACCGCCCAAGTTGTATTATTTGTGTTCGTATTTTCGTTGTTAGCATTCTCAAATCCTTGCCATTGGTTTTGCGATGATTTTTGAAATTACGAAAGTGGCCTGGATATAACCGGCGGGTTCTTGAGCCTTGATGATAAGTTGTTCAATTTTTATAGGATTATCGCAGGTTTCGATGCGTGTAATGAAATTTATGACGTTTCGTGCATTGCCGAGCAATTCAATCTTGATGGAGAGGCGTTTGTAGAAATTCTCATCTAAATCGGGAAGTATTTTGACGGAGCGTATCTTAAGGTCCAATTCGGAGTACAGTTTGGCCAGTTGACCTGCGAACATGGACAAGTCTTGCTGCTCACTACCGGTGCCTGCTATGAGGGGCTCGACTTTACGATACAGACCGTCAATCTGGTCTTTTATTAATGTGTCTCTTTTTATTTTGGCAAGTCTAAGTTCGAGTTCAGCCATGTTGTGAACGATTGTTTTCCTTCGTCGGAGTTGAGGATTGACAGCGACCGCATATATAATGCTAATTGCGATTACAGTCGCGGTAATAACTACTAAGTGCTTTTCGCGATTTGGCCTTTTTTTAGAGATCATCGTGCTATTCCGTATTTATATCGCAGGTGGCCTGAAATTCGACAATACTGCCGCCCGGCCTTGGAATTTGCTGGGCCTTTGTGATCTGGATAGGTTTGAGTAGCTCTGCATTGCCCATGACGTTTACGTATTCGAAGGCACCGGACAGGACATCAGCTTGGCCTTTGATTTCGACGTTGGTTCCGTCCGGCACTGATATACACCTCAATTCACTTATGTGAATGCTCTTAGGTGTGTATTGATAAAGTTCCTTGATTATTTGTGTTATTTGACCGCGATTCGCGAGTTGGTTAAGTGCTGCTTTCAACTGTCCTCGTTTGCTGTCGACGCTGCTGGCAATATGTTCAATTGGAGCTATTTTAGATTCTATCTTTTTACACCGTTTTTCCAGCCTCAGGTTAATTGACAAAAGTGACAGCCATAAACTAAGTATCAACAAAGAACCCAAAATTGCCGTCACAATGATGTTATTCAGAAACATTTTGTGCTTGAGCTTTCGTGTGTATTTTATCGGAACAAGATTGGTATGTTGTCGAGTGGGCTGTTCTGCGAATCTTAGCAAGCCTGCAACCAGGACCGCCTCATAGGCGACATCGGCATATCCGCCGTGCACATTGTCTTCGGGAAAAGCTGTTACTTGCGGCAGGGGCTTTTCTATCCATGTATCTGTTTCGGTGCAACCGTTGGGTATGTCGCAGAGTATCAGGTTCAGGTCGTCCCTGCATTCAGGTACACCGGCTACGGATATGACACCGGTTTTCCCAGCAGAGCTGAGCAGTTCGTTGTATTGGGCCAGGCCGTGCTGAACCGTTGAATGCCACGTTCCATCATCGTCTTTTCTGGGAGAGGCCAGTTCATATGCATGTTGGAAGCAACCATCAATCGATGTGGTAATTACTATTTGAGTGTTAGTCGCCAGGATGCTGAGTCTGTTGTCCGATCCCTGCTTGCCGTCCATGTTAAACCACGTATGGATGGCGAGGACGTCGGGGATGATAAATTGAGGTTCGATGCCAAGGCTTCTTAATGGCTGGAGATGTTCCTCAAGTTTGCTGATCTTGGAAATGTGCACCAAAAGTTTCAGGCAGGTTTCCTGTTTTTGCAAGAGTGTGCAGCCGTAAGAAACCTGGTCTGTCGGCAGTGGTATTAATGAGGGAAGTTCGAATTCCACCATTTTTACAGCTTCGGTCATATCGGTCGTAGGTAGGACAATTGTTTTGAAGATGCACGAAGATTTTGGGACAGCTACCGCCCACTTCTTTACGGATATGAGTTTGGATTCAATAGCGTTCTTCAAATGGTCGAGACACTTGAAGATGACACAATGCTGATTCTGCTCTCGCTCAATACAGACAATAGTGCGACCATCATGGGTCTGGCTTAAAGCTGCCCAATCGGTTTTGATTCTTTTGCCTTTCACTATAGCAGCCTTTCTACGCAGACTAATTGCGACACATTTTCCGTATGCCTTATAGTGGCCATCAGATAACACTGTGATATGTTGTTCAAGCGTGCATATGAGAACACACGAAAATATTCGGAGTTGAAACCACAGTACTGTTCGAGTAGTTCGACCTGTAGTTCAGACAGCCCTTCAACTTCCATAAAGTCCTCTGAGGTTGTAAAGCAACGGTCGTCAGCGGTACCCAAAAGAGCATCAGGACCGGCTCGATAAGTCTTTATTGTGTCGGCCACACCTTCGTCCAGGCCGGGAAGAGCGGATAAGATGGTGCGGCTGGTTGTATTTATATTGAGATTACCGTCACCGTACACAGTAAATATATCGATCATGCCTAAATTTGATGTTTCGTAGCTATCCGCAAATGGAACTGCGTACTGGCGGCCTGGCTCTGTAAGGCCAGCCAGAAAACCTTGTATTGTTGCCTCTCCAATGTAAAGCTCACGAGTGATTCCCCTGATGAAAAGCAACTCTTTAATATATGTGCAGGGGTTGTTTTTTGCCTTAAGAGGGGGGTCGAGACGTTGGTAAAAGTCACTTTCGGCACCATCGGAACTTGGACTGTCGTCTGTATCGATCCAATCTGATATAGATGCACGATGCGTTCGGCTTATAGCCGTTAGATTTTCCCATGCTGCGGGGTCGGAGGTATTCACGTTGAAATAGCCTTGCTCGTCGCGTACGCCGTACGCAAGAGTCTGCTCTTGTGCGGGCTCATAGTTTTTGAGTTGTTCAAAGATGCTTTCTGCTTTAGCGGTGTTGCTGAAGAGCGAAAGTCTTGCCACAGTTACAGGTGAATGCTCCTGTTGATTAATCAATGCCTTTATTCGCTCTATGCCGCCCAGAGCAAGATGATAGGTTTGTGTTCGCTGCGCATGCGCCATCGCGAGTCTAAGTTCAATTCTGGTACAATATGCCAAGCCTACCGAAATTGAGGCGAGGCTGGATACGACAATCAAAACAAGTATCAGCACAACCCCTCGGTTTTGCCGAGGCCATTTACGCTTACGTTTAGTCATCCTGTTACTCATGAGACGACAAAATCCGATAGAATCCGAATACTGTATGTGAGGCTGATTTGGCTTGGTCCTTTTGATGCCGGCCAACTCAAACGGACCTTCACGGCTCTTGGCAGCAGGCCCTTTGCATCATAAGATTGTCTCCATGATTCAGGGGATGAATCTGGACCATTTGGGTCAAAGGCCCATAGGCTGTACTCAAGTGGGCCCTCTGCCACAACATCTGTCTTTTCCTGACCTATTGGCTTTTCTCCCGACCAGGGTTGTTCGAATCTTTGAACAACAGTATTACCCTTGTCCTGGTCGGGAGCAAAAACGTAGCGGATTCTTGCGATACCAGTTGTTTCCGGACTTCCTCGCCACATAGCAGCCAGAGTGAAAAATTGCAATTCTACCGCCCCGTCCGGGCGTGTGAGTAATTTGAATGGAGTTATTTCCTGATTCTGTTCGACTGGAACATATAGGCAGGAAAGCTCTTCTCGCAACGTTTCAGCGATTAAGCGGGCGTCATGATAGACAGGCCGATTCGTTTCGATTTCGGAGTAAAGTCGGTATGCTTGCTGATAGGCGGCATTAACACAAAGCACTATGGTTGAGGTAATAAGCATAGCTAATAGTATCTCAATGAGAGTGAATCCTGCCCGCGATGCTTTGTATTGGACCTGTTGTTTGCTCATCATGCTTATATTCCCTCGATGTTAGTCTTTATATGCGTGAGAGAGACGAGGTCGTAATGCTGCTTGCGATTCTGCTCATGCCATTTGACTTGCACGTGAATTGCTCCGAGATTCTCAACCGGTGTTGGTGCTATCTGGACCAGCCAGCCGAACGGATCCTGCTTGCCTTGAGTAGTTTTGAAACTTATGTCTTGAGATAGTCGACTCTGTGTCATTAAGCTTTCAGCCAAAAATACGGCTCTTGTGAGCATTCTTGTGTGATGG
>Ga0209976_10002223_pt1 | contig 11098 bp, 9 predicted proteins | sample SumtaG_FD_182806 | JGI IMG/M metagenome (GOLD analysis project Ga0209976, IMG submission 182806) | Deep subsurface microbial communities from Indian Ocean to uncover new lineages of life (NeLLi) - Sumatra_00157 metaG (SPAdes) (version 2) | ecosystem: Environmental > Aquatic > Marine > Oceanic >... | reverse complement strand
GAGAAGAGGAGGAAGAAGAAGAAGTTAAACTGGGAGACTCGGGAACGGTTTCCGGAACATAACCTCCCAAATCTAAGAAAAAACCATCATCTTCATCATCCTCTTCTTCTCCATTTTCTTCTAACAAATTGTCCAACTTTTTCAAGTTGCTTTCGGCTTTTCCCAACAACAGTTTCTTGCCTTCTGTTCGACGACAACAAAAATAGATATTGTCTTCTACAATTAGCAGATAGGGATTTTCGTGTTCATGAGTTCGTTGACACACTTCACAAAATGAAGGCCGAAGTCTACGAAGGGAAATAATAGGCCCTTTAATGTCTCGTATCACGAAGGGAAAATTCTTTTGATCTAATATGAGTTTGGCTTCTGTTATTGTTTCTATAGAAAGATCACCTAAATCCTCATAATTTTTCTTCTTAGTTCTCTCTTCTTCGGTCTCAAATGCAGGTAAATATTCGCAGTCTTCAACCCAACTCACCAAAGATTCTTTCAGAGATTCAACTTTTAACAGATTTAATCTATTTTCGGGATCTTCATCAAAATCTATGTCGTATTTGTGTTCGAACACTTTTCCTTTGTACAACATAGGGTTTTGAAACAACTTGGGACGATTGGAATTGATTTTCTGGTGACCAAGTAAACGAAAATTTTGTCTAGAAGAATATACGCTGTGATCTACATAATTTGCAAATTCCGGTTTCATTTCATCTATAACACGTTTGTAAAAAGCCGCAGCTTGATGATGATCCGCGTGGCAATAATGATGTAATACCACATGGAAACTGCGCTTTTGCTTATCATGGTGAGCTCGACTGTGACTTTGGTAAACTAAAACATCATGAGATATATCTATATTCGTTCTTACTGAACTGCATACTTTTATAGCGCATTCTATGAGATTATCTTTTACAGCTTTCGCAAAAGAATCGAGGTCCTTATTAGAATCTAACGAATCTCCAAAATTTTCGATTTCATCTTCCTTGATGTCAATATCGAAATGGGGCTTCTGAGGAAATTTGCCTATAATGATCTCATAAAAGTTCTTTTCTGCGGGTTTGTATCGATTTTGATACAAAAAAAGTTCTACATAGGAATCGAAAACTGCAAACATACGAGAACGTTTACCATCTTTTTTTATACATTCCTTACCTACAACAATTTTGTGCTCTAGCGTTTCTTCTGGATACTCATCATTCAAACATCGAAAATATCCCGATCTAGATCGACCGGGTTGCGGTATAAGTCTGTAATACCATCTCTTACCGTTTTCAATTACAAAACTTTTGGCGTTTTGAAAATTTGGACGATCATTTGAGGATATTTCCATAGCTTGGATCGGGTTGTTCGTTCATTTAAATTCTAAATAAATTCATAATTCCTATGAAGGGCTGAATGAATACTTTATATTAAAAATTATAAAGTAAACTCATTTACATTTTAACTATATTAAAAATGATCTTAAAAATAATAAACTTTATTAAAAAATGGAATCCCGTCAAGGTATTGTAATTGCATACAATAAGCCCGATATCAAGGTCTCAGATTCGGGAGATATAGAAGTTGTACCCACTGAAGTCAGTAGATTTTTTACTCTCGAAGAAATCAAAACCATCATCGAAGCTAAAGAGCGACAAAATCTTTCTAGTAGAATCTGTTACTACAAGAAGAAAAATGCGAAAAAGCTTTTAGAGACCACAAAAAATGAGAATAAAATGTCAAAATGAAGACTTTTCATATATATATATATATGAAAAGATATATACTATATCCAAAATATAAAGAACCTATTTACATATATCTCTTAGCTCTTCTTTTATTCTTTTTCGATCTAAAATATTCTTCTTTCCTTCGGCTTTCTTCTCTTCTACGTCGCCTTTGAACGCGTTTGGGTAATTCTATGGAATATTTGTGCACCATAAAATGTTCCAAGAAAGGTATTATGATGGGAATGTCTACTCCGTATACTCTAGCTACATGTTTGTATACTAGAGCATGACTCACTACCCACACGACGTCTTCCGATTCTTTGTATCCAGAACGAATAAGCATTCGAATGTGTTTGTTGATCCGATCTTCGAAATCGTCCCACGATTCGTAAATAGGCACATCATATTTCTTGGTCTTATTCGATATATCAGGGTTTTTCTTTTCCCTCTTTGAAAAATACCTCGAAAGATTATTATCAATGTATATTTCTGGGTTGAGATTGCACATTTTCTTCATTTGTTTTGAAGTTTCCAGAGTCCGTCTAAAAGGACTACAGAATATTACCGAGGGCTCTCCATACATACGTATCAATTCATAAGCTGAGTTTTCTGCTTTTCTTTTTCCTTCCTTCGTCACTTTGGGGTCGTGATGATGTGAAGGATCAGGGCCGTTGTCGTCGCTGTGACGTATAAATACAATAGTCATAGCAAGATATATTATTTTTTAATATATAGGATTAAATATACACGATATCCTGTTGGGCATTGAAAACACAATAGCTAATTATATGTTAGAGAGGATACACTGTGATGGCAGCAGCTATAATGATAACTAACAATATAATAATAACAAAAAGAGCTACATAACGATTTACTCCAGATCGAGTTTTGTCAACATTCAACACACATTCACATTCGTTTCGTTTCAAATAGTCTTCGTCTTTCAAAGCCAGCCTCAAATCATAATGTATGATGTTAGGAGTGATGCAATATGCCTCAACATTGCCCCGTTTGATATTTGAAGATAAACTTTTAGCAATAGACCTTCTCGAGTGGAAATATTCTCCATTTTTCATGGGTTTCGCCCCTAAAATCACATCTCGACCTGTTGGAGAAAAGAAAATGGCTTGTATGCCCTGTGGTGAAGAAGTTTTTACTAAATCGTAGTGAGTGTCTAAAATCCTGGTTCTCCGGCTGTATAAATGACAACGATCATTCCATTTTCCAAAATAACACACATCAAAATTACCTCGTTGAGTTTCTACTTCTTGCAAAACCACATCTAACATCTTGCTTTCCACATCACAAACAGAAGAATCTTTAATGATTAAAATGGATTTTGAAGAATGATTATCACGCGCATCTGTTAGACACCATCCAATTTGATAAGCTTCGTGCCGTTCAGTAAGACGATCTTTAGAAAGAATATCTTTATAGGGAATGTCTGGAATTACAATTCGGCAATTTTCAGAAAACAGATTAGCAACTTTTGATCGATGCTCTGTTTGTGTGTGATTCTCATCTCGGATCACATACACAACTACACTCATTTATGTATCAAAAGATTTTAGTTGAATTCAACTAAAATCTGTGCTATTTGTCATATAATAAAATTATACGAGTTCATCACAATTTATTCCAATCAATCAATTCTTCTCCCCTTTTTTCGAAGATATCATTGATTTCTTTGAAATGACCACAACCAAAAAATTCTGAATCGACGTTTCGACCAGAAGGATAAGCAGCCATCAATTTAGTTATCGCTCCACCAACAACTTCTGCTAATTTTTGAACTCTCAGACCCCAAAGCACAAAAATTACATTTTCGTTGTGTTCTACGATTCTACGGATGACCTTGCGAGTAAACCCCTGCCATATATTGATATGAGACCCAGGTTCATTTTCTCGAACTGTTAGAGCCGTGTTAAGAAAAAGTACACCTTGTCGAGCCCAATCCTCCAAACAGCCGTGTCCAGGAATTTTGAAATCAGGATAATTGTTCTTTAGTTCGGTGTAAATATTTTGTAGAGGGAAAGGAATGGCATCTGTTTTCTTTACACTAAACGACAATCCTGTAGCTCGAGGCAATCCACTTCCTAAAATTTGGGGATATGGATCTTGGCCAAGAATCACGACACGAATTTTAGGAAATGGTGTTAGTTGAAAGGCTCGAAACAAATCTTTTTGTTGGGGACAAAGTACGTATTTTTTCTTTTCTTCTTCGATAATTTCCGATACAACTTCTAGTTCAGGAGCACAATAGTCAAAAGTGGGTTTCCAACTTTCAGGTATACATTCTTCCGCAATTCTGGATACGGTCCAAGTTTCATCTGCGACAGGAATCAAACGCAATTTCGGCATCAATTTCTAATTAAAATTTTTGATAAGAATTTTGAGTATAATGGGTTTTCTTTGAAATCAATTTTTCAGTTTTATTCGTATTCTATAGGAATATCAATCTTACTTGATTCCACTCCGGAATAAGCTACAGTTTTTCTTATAGCGTTTAAATAACTCTCAGAAGGTGGAGCTTTAGCTGGAAAAGCATCTTCGTTTCCGATGAAAGCATATACTAAATATCCATCGATACACGATATTGGTTCAAATCTGTACATTCCTCGATCTACAGCTTCTACAATAAAAAGACCTTCCAAATTGATCTCTTTCTCACCCAAGTAAAATTTTTTCCCTTTTCGAGTGATAAAAGTTAAAACTCCCATCACCTCACTATTTTTGTCACGCGTTAACGATCCCACACTTCCACTCCATTTTTCCGAATGCCCAAAAAATATCCTTTTCCATCCTTCCACTAATCCAGGAGAACTGTGATAATCCACAACTTTGATCTCTTGTTTTGTAGGAGCATCTTCGATGTACCCAAAAAATCGTTTTGCCAAATTTTCCACGTTGTTTGCTCCAAACCCAAACAAATAAAATTTCTCGGGTAACATTTCAAGTTCGTCTGTGTGATAAATTATCCGTGTCATTTTCTTACAGTATCATTTATGTTAACGCAAAATAAGAATAATACTTATTCGATGTATAATCTACTTAAACTTAATAATATCTCAAAAAGAATAAAAGACAAATGAATCATCCGAGGATTCTACTTTCTCGATTGCGGATCGTGGGAGATGTGGATAGTTTAACTCCCCTATGCGTTTTAGAAGAAATTTTGGACTCACATCGTATTGGGTTTAAAAGGGGTATCATTCACCCGGAACACAGAAGATCGCTGATAAATCATATACAAAAAATCCCCGTAACTAAATTGGGTAGTCACTTGAGTTCTACGGATCTCAAAACTCTTGTGACTTATATCAATGTAGATAGAAAATGTAAATGGACCCCCAAAACACTTTTCGAGGCTTACAAGTTTTTAAACCAATTTTCTGGAGAATATACAGAAAAAGACATACTAAATTTGGTACCGGAAAAAATAGTAGCTGGAGCTCAAAATCCAGATCAAATTCACAATTTAAATGCTTGTGTGCTATACAAAATATGTAAAGCGAAACATATTATGACCTATCCCAACACCACGTTGAGTTCTATGGGGTTGGCTGTAAAACTGCTAAAAGGTGGTTCAGATATGATATACAGTGTGTTATCAAATTTTATGATTCGATCAGATCCCGAAGATATTATCAATGCTTTCGTTACCGGACAGCTACCAGAGGACAGGATCTCTCAAAGTTTAGAAGAAGTAAGTTACGAGTCCTTGAATACATATATATCTGAATCGCCTTATCTTGCTACTTCTAACCCGCCTACTAAACTAGGTGAAAGAATTATACCCATCACGAAATCGGAAGCTGTGGGCTTGGGGGCTATGATGTACCAAATCGATTTCAGCATTTCTCACTGTCCTATCAGCGAATTCAGAAAATATACAGCCTCACCGGCTCGATACATTCCCATCGACGAAACTCTAAGAGAAATGATGATTATCAATCCGGGGTTGATCGATCTTCGGTTAACTTTCAATCCTATATTTCCAAGAGAATATTACAATCAAGAAGCTCTTTTGGAGATGGCTATTTATGAAGGCTGCGATCCACAAGAAACTACATCGATGAATTGTTATGAAATGTTACAGATGTCTTATTTATTGGAAAATTTCTACGAAGGCTTGTATCCTGAAATCGAAAATTCAGAAACTCCTATTGCTTACGATGAAGTGAACGAACTGGATCCGGGTCTAATAATATGTTATGGTGTGCGACGCGAGACATTAGTAGCTTTCAACATTGAAGAATTGGTAGAACATTTCTGTTTGGTGAAAACGTTTGCTCATCCTATCAATGTTCACAGTACATTACCTCCAAATGCAATTGCGAAATTAAAGATGATCGCTCAAGATGCGGAAAGACACACAGAACAAGCCGTATTAATGAAAGGCCGACTTTTAAGAGCTATCGAAGAAGTAGAATTCTTATCCAACGAAGCCAATGCTCAGGCTCGTGAGTTTTTTGAATATTATTCACAAGCCGCCGAAACTATTCAAGAGGAAATCAAAGCAACTGTGAATGGATTGTTGTATACAGCAATGTTTATGCGCGGATGGCCTGGAGGAGATCATCCATTTCCAATACGAGAAGCTCCAGTACATGACCAAATCCGAGTAGACATTGATGTCAGTAATTCTATTGCAGAATTTGAGAAAAAGTGTCGAGATATGGGAGATGTAGGACATATGATACTTCACTTGCCTTTGATGAAATATCAAGGCGAATTTAATCTTATAGGCAGTGAAGACAACGGATACAACATTCAAGACCGATTAAATATTGTGAAATCAGGAGAAAGTACCGGTAACATGCAATCTTGCATTCGTCTCACTTCGAATATATTAGCAGCCACCGCGTATCGTTACCTTGTGTTATTAAGTGTACCAGCACCTTTTCCAATCGAAGAACTGAGGCATATTTCGTGATATACTACGTAGTTATAGTATATCTGACTTCAAACCTTTCAATTAAGAAACTTGAGCGATTCCTTGTCCTGGTATTAAATTGATCAAGGAACTCGTACCAGACCAAGCCAATATCCAACTTCCCTTAGAAGGCAGCGTGGAAGTAGTAGGAGGAGTAGGAGTAGAAGAAGTAAGTGGGAAAGAGGATAAAGTGACTCCAGTACCTGCAACCACATTCACTGCTTTATCGTTTTGGTTGGTAATGGCAAACCACTGTCCGGGTTTGGCGCCACCGGTAGGGGAATTCAGGGTTATTGTACCTCCAGCCGGGAAAGTGGACGGTACCACATACAGCGTAAAATTCTTGCCGTCGATGGTTTTGGACGACGGATCCACATTCACTACTTTCCATTCCACTTCTGTCTGTTTCAAAAACTCGTTGCGTTCTGTGAAATAAAATATGTAGACAATAATGACCATAATCAGCGCAATGATTGCAATGATCAAAGCAGCCCAAACTGCTGGACTCGTGCGACTCTGACTATTTTGTTCAGACATTTTTAAAAGCCAAGAAAATATTCAAGTGCTTCTGGGTTCCCTTTCAGATTACAAGACGTCATAAACTCAAGCAATAAATTTAGCGAAGGACATTTACAATTTTTAATAAAATTGTAAATATAGATCAAAAGGTTACTTTCGAATGAAATGTAACATGTAAGCTACATTACCTTTTTGATTCTTTTGAGGTTTGAAAATTTTGAAACTGGAGATTTTAGGATTATCAATTCGGAGTTTTATAGATTTTCTAAATTCTTGCATATCCATATTCACTGGAGCTTTGACAATGGCTAAATCCGATATATATTTTAGAACATAACCCACCGCTTCTCCAACGGCCGCTTTGCCCAATTTCAATACAAGTTTCTTTTTCTTGTAATAATCTGGTCCACCCCAAGGAGGATCAAAATAAACAAAATCGGCTTTTTGACCCCGAGCCTGCATTTGTTCTATATAGACTCTTCCATCTTCATTGACGACGTTAATAGATGCATGGGGTTTGTTGTTTAAAATGGATTTGACGTTATCAACATTCTTTTGCAATACTAAAGATGTATCTGGATTGATTTCGATTGCATCAATTGTAGCTTTGGGATACATTAGAGCAAAAAGAAAAGTATCTACTCCAATATGGGCCGTGACGTCTACGATTCTCCTCACATCCCCAGTTACATTTTCTCTAAATATCTTTTGAACTTGTTTGATATGTTGTGGCATCAAAGATGAGTAACGTGATTCTGGTACAGTTTGTATTCTGCCATAAAAAATAGGCGATTTCATCTTTCTAGAAAAATCTACGATCCACTTGGGAAACCGCGAGGGTCTTTTAGAATCAACTATATTAGGACTAGATCTCTTAGAATCAAAACGTCTGGATGTTGTTGATCTTTTCTTAAACACTCGTTTCTTACCTGTGGCTGCAAACTTTCTCAGAGAATCGATGGATTTGGGTTGTCTGCCGGCTTTTTGACCTTGCTCATTCAAACGTTTTGTAATATAACGCGAAAGCTCAACAACTTCTTTTTCACCATTGGGTTTTCCCATTTTCTCCAAATAATCCTTCAAAATAAAGGTTTCCGCTAGAGAATCGTAATCGTTTAACAATTCAGGATCGTCTATGGGAGTACTGTTCGGTGCATCCATAAAAGGATTACTGTACAACATATTGTCCCTGGACACAGTGTTGTGATAAAACAATTGTTCTTCGTGTTTTCTAGAATCCCACTTTTTCATCATATATCCACCATCTCCGCCTTTCAGAGGTATCAATCGAGTTTCTGTGGACCCTACAGGAGCCCAGGGCTGATAGAATATAGGACCATCGAAATATTCCATTTCATAAAACTCTTCAGTTCTGGGGAATGGAGTTCTAAACTTGAGGTGGGCTTCTACTGGTTTGATAATTTCTACCCATCTCTTTTGACGTTGGTTGTCTTCTACAATGCCTCTTTCGTTTTCTTCATCGGTGAATTGGTCGTAATCTCCTTTGCGAACGCGAATATCTGAAATAAAGAACACATCATGTTGATCTGTCCAAGATTCCGCATCTTCTTCAGTGAATAATTGATTGTAAGTGAAAATCTTGCCTCTTTGTGGAATCGAAAAGGGCGCTGGGTCGTAAAGATGAAATTCGTGTATTTGAGGGAAAAGTTCTTCCAAAATGGGTATATGATCTCCAGCGGCAGCACCTACATACACAATGGTGGGTGAGGGTACTTTTTCTGGATCCCAAAAATAAGTCAGAAAAGAAATTTCATTTAATAAAAGTTTACGTTGGCCCCAGTGAGCAATGTATTGTGGTTTATCTCCAACATCTCTTCGAATATAATATTCTCTTCGGGGATCAACGGATTGAACCTCCAACATAGAATCAGTGAAAACAACACCTGAAGCTACATCAATAGTTTCATCTTTAGTAAAACGAGGTACATCTTCTATTTCAACGTCTGCCGCCCCCGATTCCAATTTCGCACCCGTAGCTTTGATAACCGGTAACGAAAATTCGAGACGAGAATCCATTTTATATAATGATTATCATATAAATATTTTCATTTTTATTAAATTGCAATTTTTCGGCTGTAAAGACTGTGAAGTAATTCGCGGCGCTGTTGTCGAATGCGAGTTGCCGTCTTCTTGGGAGCCCAACCTCTGGAGGTGTTAATTTTAGCTACAGTCATCTTCAAATCGATAAAAGTAGCTAAGTTTTGTTTCTTGTTGGTAGACACGCTGATCATTTCGGCTGCATCGAAACCATCTCCACCGTAAGCAAATTGTACGATATTTCCTAAATGATCTCGAACACTACCGTCGTAATTAACCACAATACCTTCGACAGCTTTCACCATCTTGTGATGAATCGAACCAATTTCGGAGGTCTTCACTGCCGTGTCCATCAATCCTTGACGTGAAGATTGCGCGTGGAAGAAGAATTCACTTGCGGTCAAACCCTGAGAAAAGGAATTCAAAACACAACCCTGCGATTCCATAGAGGTTTCACCAGATTCAAAAGTACACAATGCTCTTGTACCTCCGGTCATTTGTTTTTCCGGAAGTCCACCAAGGATAAATTGTTCACCAAGTAAAGCGGAGATTTGGGTGACATTGTGTGCACTACCTTTGGCACCGCCACCAATTTTCTTGGCCATAATACGTATAGCATTATCGTCGGAGTAAGATTCTTTGACCACTTTCGTACCCAAACCCCCAAGTTCTTGTAAGAGTGCAATGACTTGATTTTCTTTATATTCCAATTCAACTTGGGAACCAACTTCCTCTGTCATTAACAATTCAACTTGACTACGAATTTCGGCAATTTTGGCATTGATCAAATTTCTTACTCTCTCAGAATCAGGATTGCAATCGTCTATACCAACACTGAATCCTCTTTCATCTGTAAAAGCTCGGATTAGATAACTGGTATCGGTAATAAACTCCATAGCTCTTACGGGTCCATACCGAATGTCTTTTCTCAATTCTTGTAGTATAGATCTGTGAGCTGTACTTAGAATTCCACTGTCAATAGCTCCATGAACCAGAATACCATCAATAATCTTTACGTCGCCTTTTTCATAATTGAAGTCTTTTGGTAAAAGTGCGCTAAAGAGGGCTTTACCCGACTCGGGGTGGATCCCATGCTTAATAGCTCTTTGGGTTAATGAGCCCAAACTGTTTCTGTTGGTAATAAAATGAGTTAAGGAATTGAATTCCGTCAAAGACAAAATAGGATTGAAATACGTCAATATATATGCTCCCGTAACTGTGTCTAAAATTGCACCCACAGTGGGCTTATTCGTTTGCGAGGAAATAAGACAATTCTGAACGTTTAAGATGTATTTTCCTTCTGCAACAGCCAAATAATTCACTAAGGCCCAAAGATTACCTTCATCACCGTCAAACATAAGATCGATCATAGATCGATCCGTACCAACCTCCCTCCAGTATTTCCTCTGGAGATCTACAGTTCTTTACCGACTAAAGTAAAGCATTCTCGCGAATGGGATTGGACTGTACCTTAAGCCAACTAGGGTTACTAACCCTTACGCTGACCGACAACCGTTCAGTCTCTGAGACCCTACCATAGACTAGTTTAACGTCCTTAGGTAGTAAGCCTGCGGATTTTCTGCATCGACCAAACCTTATTACCATTGTTTTATCCGGTAATTAACCGGGGTCCCTTTATAAGTTTCCAAATAAAGGTGGTAGTTTGGTATACCCAGAGATTCCCGCATCGAGCTGTCTTGCCTTGAATTTTTCAAGACTAGGTGATAACACGCTTTTAACGTCACCTGTTGCGGACCTTGACGGTGATCAAGGTTTATTTTAAATTAAGCTGTACATTTGCCTCACAATTTGATCCGCATTGTGAGGCGGTGTTACAGCAAGATGTAATCCTATGGTATCTTGTTTTCCGATTACAATT
>Ga0209976_10002222_pt1 | contig 11104 bp, 9 predicted proteins | sample SumtaG_FD_182806 | JGI IMG/M metagenome (GOLD analysis project Ga0209976, IMG submission 182806) | Deep subsurface microbial communities from Indian Ocean to uncover new lineages of life (NeLLi) - Sumatra_00157 metaG (SPAdes) (version 2) | ecosystem: Environmental > Aquatic > Marine > Oceanic >... | reverse complement strand
TAGTTTCTTTAGATCAACAATTTCATTCGCATCTTTTGGGGACATAAGAATGCCATCGACACCAATTTCCATTGTTTTTAGCATTAATTCTGCCTCCTTAACGGAATTTACCTCAGCATATAAATCTGTTTCATTAAGATGCATTTTAGCTATAAGATTTTCAAAGGGGATAATTTTCCAATCTTTAGCAGATACAATTATAAAATCTACTTTGCCTGTGTTTGATAAATTAATTATTTCGAGTTCATCATCCTTCGTCCTTAGTTCTTTATAATAGCCTACATTTTCAAGTAGTTCAGATTCGTTTAATATCTGTTCAAGTTCTTCCTTAGTATCATAAATAGAAAAGTTAGGTAAAATTTCTAGATTTTTTGAGTATAGATTTAGACGCTCAATATTTTGGACTTCAGAATACGTATCCTTGGATACTAAAAAATTGAGTATATCCTTATTAAATGCTTCTTGCACTAATTCTTTAAAATTGTTGCTCCTAAACTCGAAATTCAAGATTATCTTTTTCAATTTATCTTAACACATCAAACTTTGGACTATGAAAGTTTTTTATCTTAAAATTTAATTTATTTCTTAAGTTAAATTCTTTATCAATCAAATTAAATTTTTAAATTAGAAAGGTTATATTAATAATAAAAAATAAGATTTTAATTTCAAATCTATAACAATAAAAACAGTTTAGTAGTAATAGTTGATTTAATTAATTAAAATTTATTTAAAACATATTAAAATAGAGTTGATATATGAATGGGGAAAAAATTTAAATCAAAACTATTCCCAAGGAAAGCTAAAGAATCTGAGAAGCTCGTAACAACCGTAAAAAGATATACTCGACAACTTGGACTTCGAGCTAAGCAGCATCAAAAAAGATCTGAAGTTTCACGGCAAAATGCAAAAATTGCTTTGCAAAGAGGAGAAAAAGAACGTGCGAAAAATTATCTTATTCAATACAAATCATATCAAGCTAAAGTTGATCGAGCAAATAATATCCGAGCCAAATTTGACAGACAAATAGAAGCTATTGAAGAAGGAACAGCTATTGCACAATCTGGAAATTTTATGGCTCAGATGAGGGACGAATTAAGAACTATAGCAACTAAAGCATCTCCTGTCAAAATCGCAGAGATCGCAGAAGATAGCGAGCTATACGTTTCGGAAATTGAAGAAGCTGGAGATATTCTTGCGGGTGATCCAGAGATTGACTTTGGGATTGACGTTTCTTCAGAATTAGACCAACTGGAAACTGAGATGTTATTAGACGCGAGCGGTTCAATGCCTAATGTTCCTACAGGAGATATGCCGACCTACATTAGCGATGTCGATTTAGAGTCTGAAGAAGATCAAGTGCATTCAAAGGCCAAACTTCAAGAAGAAATCGAAAAATTACGGAAAGAATTAAGTGAATAATCTAATTAAAACAATTTTATTCTTTACATATTGGTTATCAGAATACTATCTGATATAATCCAATTTTTTATTAAAAGCAAATTTATATATCTTTTTGTTTTTATAACTTATATTAAATAGACATAGTTAAAGGAAAATATCATAAACGGCAGAGAAAGCATTGACTAGTAAGATTGTACAAGACTTATGGATCCTTTCAGAGGGGGGTATAGTAGTCTTTAATCGTGTTTTTAATCCAAAAATTAATGAACAGCTATTTGGAGCGTTAATGACTGCTTTAAATTCATTTGCAGAAGAGCTTATAGAAGGAGGCCCTATGAGTTTTGAGTTGAGTTCAGTGAGATATACGCTTTTTAAATCACACACTTTCTTGTTTATTGCCAATTCTGACAAAAAAATTAAAGAAAAAAGTATAAAAGAAGAATTACAAAAGATTTCAGATAAGTTTTTCCTTAAATATTCAAATATTTTAGAGAATTGGGACTATGAAATAACTGTTTTTTCTGATTTTGAACCTGAAATTGAAGATTCTTTAGAAGACACTATTAAAAAGTTTGAAAAAGCGTTTTGGTAATAGTTATTAATTAAATAATAAGAGGATCTTTAAAAATCCCTAAAGTCTATTCAATTTACTTTAGTTCTTTAACAGATAACACCATATTATTTAATTTTTTTATTACTATGTCATAGATAAAGCTCTCTTCAAAAGCACCTTTCAATGCACCGAAACCACAATCAGGTTTAATTACCAAATTCTCTTGCCCATATTGGTCAATTCCCTTTCGTATAAATTTTTTAAGAACATCGATGCTTTCCACATAATCCTTCAATTCTCCATCCTTAATCGGGGAAAAGTTAGTTTGAACCGAACCCATTCCTAAAAATTTATCTGTATTCTCAAAATGGCGTCTCTCAAAGATTCTAAAATTACTTTCATTTGTACTGAATTCATGATCCATTATTTTCACATCAGTTTGAAGAAGTAAATCTCGCATTAAAGGACTTATTTTTCCACAGACGTGAATAGAGGGAAGATCTTTTATTCCAGATAAGGCTTTGTTTAACGTTTCGATTATAAACTCTTCTGAATGAAACCATACCTTTCTTCCAACTAAAAGACCCAACATTGGCTCATCCATAGATATTATATTTATCCCCATATCGTTATATGCCTTGCCAATCTGTTTCATAATCTCAGCAAATTTATCCACAATCCAATCAACCATGATGCCCCGTGGTTCTTCAAAGATCATAGGAGTAACTCCTTTGGCAGATTCTCCGCGTAGTATTACTTCGCTCGCTAAAGTAAAGGGTCCTGTTAAACATGCTTTTGTTCCTTTAATTAATTCTTTAAGATACGGGCGCTCATTCAAAAAGTTGATAATAAATTCACCATATTTTAACGCTACTGGCTTATCTGGAATCTTAAAATCGCTGCTTAAATAGTAATTTTTCCCTTCCTCTTCCAATGGCTCAATAACTTTTGATAAGGGAGATAAAAACTGAGGATTCATTTTCTGGAGCTGGGGGTAGCATGGGAAATCAATCCCTATATTGATCTCGTCATCAAAAGCTCGCTTCATGTTCTCCTCGGTATCTTCCAAGGGGAAACTCCCAACTACGGTAGTAAACAGACCTTCTTTTTCCATAAATAAAGCAATGAACAGTAAGATTTAAAAGTATTTTGATTTTTTCTCTCGTAATAAGGAAGAGGAGAATGAATAAAAAAAGGAAAGAGAAAAAAGGAGGAATTAAGAGAAATATTTCTTCTTGTCAAAATTTCGTTTTAAAAAGAGCTCATCATTCACTTTTTCTGTCAATTGTTTAATCTTTTGATCAATTGAAAAAATATCTTTCTGGAAATTTTTGTATGCCTTGAAATATTCAACTTCTGAAATACTACCTCTTTCAAATTTTACCTCAAGTTCTTTCAGAGTTTTTTTCAGACTGTACTGTTCCCGTTTCAGATTTTCCATTTTGTTATTAATATCTTCATCAAATTGAAATGATTCATTTCTGTGATTGTATATGCTATCTTGAGAGTGATAGTTAGATTGAAATGATTTTGATAAATGATCTCGATTTAGTTGTTTCCCAGCAAGGCTTTTGTTAAACATTGGGTCATAACGTTCAAAAAAATCTGGTCCATCAAATAAATTTTCTCTCATAATACTCGAATTTGGTCGAAAGTGTGAATTAATTCTTTGTTCCTTCTCTAATTTTTTCATAAGAATATTCCTTTCATCAAGATCAGCGCCATTAGCAGAATACTCGGGATTATCAAATGGTTGATTATGATAAGGTTTGTAGAATGCTTGTGGTTCATAATTTTGATATCGATAGGGGTGATAAATATTTTGGGAATAAAAATTATTTCTATATAGTTCGGGTGGAAAAGGTTGAGGTGAATTTCGATCGTAAGAATTATATTCTTCAGGGCGATTAAATTGTGAGTTTCTCATATATGGGCTATGATTTCTATCTCCATAAAATACTGATTTATTAGGATTCTGAGATGCATGATAATAATTACCCATATCTTTTTGAGGCCATATATGTGGTTGGTATTGATTGTTATAATGTGCATAATTATTTTGGGCACCGATATAACCTTGCTGAACAGATTGAAAAGCTTGATTTGGAACGTAAGACTTATCATAAGGAGTTTCCCTTTGATCCATTTTTTTCTGGGCGATATTACCATTTTTATTGTATTGACATTTTAAATTGAAAAAGGAATTTATACCCTCTTCAATGAATTTTATCAAGTTGGTTAAATCTAAATCTGTCTCTTGTAATTTTTTCGTTGCTTCTTGATCATGTGCTGCATTTTCTTGGAATGATCTGGCTAATAGAATATATTCGATTATCTTCTGAATAAAATTTGAGGGAAGTGAAAATTCATATTTTCCATAATCAAATTTAATAAATAATTTTTTGAAAATTTTTCCTTTATCCTGAATATCGATTAAGTCATCAATAGGAGCCTTGAAGATCAATTCTCTCTTCTTTTTAAACATTCCATATTCATGAACAAAACTTAAATCAAAACTTGTAATAAATAATAGACCTTTACTCTTTTTAGATTTTTTCTGAGGATCTAATCCGTTTGTTAATGTAGTTCTTACGGCATAAACAGGTTTCTCATCCTCTGCTAGCCTTAAAAATCTCGTATAAGGGAAAAACAATTTCGTGACTTTTTCTATGAATAGTAAATTTTTCTTGAATGACTCAAATTTTTCGTAAATCTCTCCTGTAGTAGTTTTTATATATGTTTCAATTTCATTATGACTACTAGAAAGATTATCTAAAATACTCTCAATAATTCGAATGTTTGAATTTGGTTGATTGTAAATATCAAAAAAATACTCTTTATTAATGGCCAAGTGGCGAAAATGAGAATTAATTTTATTTTGTAGACCATCTATAAGATGAATAACCGCCATGAATAGCGTTAATAATTCAGATTCCATTTTTGGATAGTGATAACATCTAATTGGAGGATCTCTTGCTTTTTTAATACTATGTCGTATCAAATACAACTCGTTTATTAGATCCCTGACAGGTTGTATGAATGTTCTTGATAATTTAACTAATTCCAAGAATTCTTGTTCTAATTCTTCCTTTTTTTCATAGATATTAAGAATTTTTAAAGAATGGCACTTTGGGCATGCTTTTAAATGTTGGGTAATTTTAATGACATTTTCACTCCCACATTCTTTACATACTCTTTTTTCCTCTGCCTCATTATGTTCTATATCCTTGGAATTGCAATCTTGACAAACATAATGATGATGAAAATCATCGCGAAGACAGTCAGAACAACATGCTATGCCACAATCCTCGCAATAATATAAAAATTTAATTTCCCTCTGACAAAAACGACATAGTTGAAGATTCTTATCTGACATTTTTTATTTTTATCCTAATTTCTGTATAATAAGAAATATACATCAATAGAGTTAACATAAATAAAAAGTGAAAATCAATACAAAAATGACTATATTATTTGAGTATTATCTCTGAAATGTGAAAAAAAAGGGCTTTTAAATAATTTTAACTATCTTAAAATTCATCAGTAAATGATAATTGTTGGACTGCTAAATTACACAATATGATAAACGTATCATTTGATAATTTTAACTTTGTGTCCTAATGCTTGGCCTGGAACACCAGCTTTTTTAAAATGTGCTCTTACAGCGCCATTATTTCCATGCGCACGGTTAATAACCCCTCTTAATTCCTTACCAGTGGGGCTTTTCCAGACAACAGTTCTACCAACAATCTTATTAGCTTGTTTTCTTGTTGTTATATTAGAAAACACCAATATTACCTGTTTTGGATGAATAGTATGACGTCCTTGTCTATAGTTAGAAATTACTCCTTCCGTACCTAATAATTCTAATTTATTTAATGGCATATAAGAATCCAACTTGTTAAGTATAGCTTTATATAATTAGTAATGAGAATAATTTTTTAAAAAATAAAAAATTTGGGATTTTTGGAATTTTTTAAGGGATAAATTGAAGTTAGATTTTATGTTTAGAGGATAATTTCTTTCTCTTTATCAGGATTAATGATAAAACACTTATTAATGTAAACGACAAATAATAATTTCCAAAGGGAATTGCATTTTCTCCAAAATCTATATCGAGATCATCGTCATCGTCATCTATAGCAATTGTTGGAGTCCATCTAAACAGATAAACTTGGTTATCTGTACTTCCAACGGTGAAATAATTACCATTTGAAGAGATCGCAACAGTTACCACTTCACCTTCGGTACTATAACTCCAAATTGGCTGCGCATTTGATACAGTAAATAAATATGTTCGATTATCCCTACTTCCTACAACAATATGTTCATCATTGGCAGAAATGGCTACAGAAACTACAGCAGCTTCACATTTATATGCCCATATAGGTATATTGCTTGATTTATCAAATAAGTAAGTAGTATTGTCATTACTTCCTACAACGATGTATTTTCCATTGGTAGAAATCGCAACTGATGTCACACCATTTCCAGTAGTATATTCCCATTCTGGACCTATTGAGGGTCCATGAAATAAATATACAACATTATCTTCACTTCCTGCAACAATATAGTTTCCATCTGCTGATATCGCAACAGTCTCCACATCGTCAAACGTTGTAAAATTCCAGCGTATATCATTCGATGTTTTATAAAAAACTGAGATTTTATGATTATCGCTTCCTACTACAATGTATTTGCCATCTGATGAAATCGCTACAGAATTAACAATATTTTCCATAGTATAATTCCATAATGGTGACGAGCTCGAATTTTTAAGAAAGGATATCTTGTTATTATTACTTGCAGCAACAATATAATTTTTATCAGATGATATAGATACTGCTCTTACATTATCCCCTATTGTATAATTCCAAATTGGCTTAGAATGGGATCTATTATATAAATAAATATTATTATCATTACTTCCCGCAACAATATATTCCCCATCCGAAGACATTGATAGTGTTTTTACAGCAGCCCCCGTTTTATTATTCCATATAGGAATTTTGGAAGTTGATTGGGTATGGTTAAATAAATAAGTGTTATTATCATCACTTCCTGCTGCGATATATTCTCCATTAGAGGAAATTGCGACTGAGTTTACGTCATCACCTGTAGTATAATTCCAGAGAAGATTAACACCAGATCCTTTTAGATTCGCATTATTTGCATCTATTTGGGTATCATGAACATTTACATATCCAGGTTCAATTAAATAAAACATTAAAAGCCCATTGAAAAGAAAAATAAACATAATTAAAGAACTTAAGAATAATTGAGATTTATTCATGATTTATCAATTTTGTTTTATTCCAGCGCGTCTCCTAAAATTTTTACTAGTATAATAAAAATTCTAATAATCACATTTATTAAATCAAGGAAGAGATTGATTACGGCTAACATCCAGAAACCCTCATCTATTATATCGGGTAACCGGCTTCCATCCCACAGGATAATTGCAAATAGCCATATTAATACTAATACACTGGTTACTAAGATCACCGCATTGAATCCAAATATAAGTATAAGGGTAAATTCCAATACGACGAGTATAAACCCAAAGATTAATAGAGGGTAAATCCAATTTTCATGTATTTTATCACGAAAAATTAAACCTAATACTAAAATGGCGAATGTCACGAGTAGCCCTATGAAGGAAGCCATAAAAAATAAGGGTAAGACAATTTCCTCTCCTACGATGCTAGTAGCCCATATTAAGATGGACGATCCTAAAACTCCAGTTATTAAACTTGCTGCAAAGAAGAATATCATAGATAGGATATTTTTCTTGTAAAAAGCTAAGATTATTGTTATAATCCAAAAGAAAAGGTACATTACAATTAATAGGATAGTAATTCCCAGCGTAAATTCAATTAAAGTAAAGCCTAAAAGCCCGCTAAATGTTAAAGAGGTTACAAACCAAAAACCCATACCTAATGCTAATACTGGAATCGTTTTGTACCAAAAATCATTACCTAATGAACTTTTACTTCTCTGTTCGGTCATAAACTTAACCTATTCTTATTTTAAAAATATTAATGTTGCTTTTTAATCCATATTAAAGAACTTAATCTAAAAAGACTTCGTAATTTTTATCTTTTCGATTTAAATAATTTTAAATAATTCTATTTTGATTAAATTTATATATGGGATTTCTAGAAAATATTTCGAAATTAAAAGAGAAGGAAAATAAAATATTTTTATTTCTGCTCATATGGTTTCTTATTGCATTTACAGTTATGCAAATTACAATTTACTTAAATTATGCTATTATTGGAATTTTTTTTTACTTTCCTCTATTAGGATTCACACTCTTTCTTTGGTTTATTTCATTTTCTAATGTAAAGATAAGGGAATATTCAATTCCAAAGTTATTTCTATTAATCCTTCTTGAGTTTTTATTGGTAATTGTCTTTGTAATTCTCACGGTGATCTTCATGATTGTATCAATTTTTACTTACATCTTTTTTACTAGCTTTTTTTCTCTATATGGTTGTTATCAAATGGGAAAAGAACTCGATGAGCGATTATATTATAGAAAGTTATCATGGCTTTGGAGAGGCTTGGAATTTTTTGGAGGTCTAATTTTATCAGTACTCCTTCTTCTTGTGTTTCTATTTGCAACATGGGAGGCAACTAGAATTGTAGGGGTGACTGAGATAATTAGCGTTGCTTATATAGTTGTAATAGGTGTAATAGCAAGTTTGACTGTGTATATGGTAGTTTCAGGTGTAAAAAGGAAATTCAATGCATGGTTAGGAACATATTTCTTACTTATAACTTTTTATACTGTTTATTTAGTATTAAGGATTTTTATGGGTATAGCTAGTGCAGGTCCAACAACCAGTACATCAGATGATTTAGCTGCATCTGGAATATTCGTTGCATTATTACTTTTGGATCTCTTCATTCTTATCTATTCTATCAGTTGTATTTTAGGGTCTCAAGGTGAAATTTTAGCAGAGAAATTACCACATTTTAAGCAAGAGACATTATTATTATGGCTAATCTTCTCTAAAATTTCCTGGGAATATGCTGCAAATTTTCCTTATGGAACTTTAGGGATTGTACAGGGAATCGGCATTCAGGAGGTTCAGATTTTAGGAATTCTTTTAAGAGTAGTTGTAAGTGTTGTAGTCTTGATCATTTTTATTGTCTTAACCATAGTTTTTGGAGTAAAGGGTATTCGAAGATATGGGGATGAGATAGAATTAATGAAAAAGGGGAAAGAAGAAATGGTATATTCAAAAAAAACTGGAGAAAGGACAGATTCTGAACTTGAAGTTTCAGAGCAAAAAGTTATAGAATCTGATGAAATTCAAGAGAAGGAGGGGGAAACCGATGAAGTTAAGCAAAGTGAGGATAGTGCGGATAATAATTTAGAAGAAAACAGTTCAGAATGAATGTTTCAGAAAAATAGATTTGTGTTGTGGTTTAAAAGTTTTTTTAAAATAGCATCTTTAAAGAATTATCCCAAGCGTGTAAATTAATTTCTTTTAATTTTTTAGCCATTTCATCATCAGAATTTACATTTTCTTTAGAGATTATTTCCATTACATTAGAAATTATGGAATTTTCAAAAGTTCTCAATTTTTTGATATAATCTTGTACTTCAAATCGGTTAAATGATTTCAAAAATTTATTGTGTTTGCTCCAAAACCATTCAGGATTGATCTTTGAATAAGGACCAGATTCTAAAACCTTTTGACCTTCAACTGGGAAAATATAAGGCTTATATATGCTCGAACATGGCATTGTACTACCTGTAAACCAATGGATGGATTTTGTATTATTTTTTCTTAAATGGGATACTTGAGAGCCTGTACTTTCAAAACATCCATGCATGCAAATACCTGCTGTATCGTGTTCTCTAAGAAATTCCATCATTAATTTGGTAGTGATATTTCCCTTATTATTATTGAGAAGTAAAGCTGATTTTCCTCCTCGAGAATATGGAGAAAGAGTGTCAGAAATAGGACCTCCTGAAAAAGTTACAGCGAAATCAAATTTCTCATCATCCTTGCAATAACCCCTTTCAATAGCATGTTGTATTATGCCATTTCTTCTAATATCCCCTTTCCCTCTGATCGAAATACTGTTTGAAATAGATCTTACATCTTTCACTTTTTCAGCAATCCACCATTTATCTGCTGTCTCCAATACATAGGCTTCTTTTGAATCGGCAATTAAAAATGAATTATGATACAACCAGCTTGAATCGCCATAAGCACAGCCTCCACCTTGCCCATATTCCTCTAATAGAGTAATTATAACTTCCATAGCTTCCTTTGCTGTTTTCCCTCTCTCTAGACCTAATCTTAGCAAATCCATCCCTAATAATCCGATACTTCTTAACGGTTCGAGTGTATAAACCGCTTCATTGCCGATAGCAACTCCATATTCATTAACACCCATTTCTGCACCCCACATCCACCAAGGTTGACTTAAAATTATAGCCGCAGTTTCAGAAACTTGAGGGATTGAAATATATGTACAGTTTAATTCCTCGCCTCTCGAATATTGTTTTCGGGAGGCATAAGATATTAATTGGACTTCTGATTCAGGTCTATCGCTATTTTTTCCAAAAATTACACAATTATCATCAGTAGAATTGCCTAGTGCTACGAGAGTATCACACAATTATTGAATCATCTCTTCAGACTTATCCCATGCCTTATAATTTATTTCTTTTATTTTTTTTATAAACTCATCTTCAGAAATCTTATCTTCTTGAGTCAAGACTTCATTTACGTTTGCTATCAAGTTTTTCTCTATATCTCTTATTTTATTATAATATATTTCTCGTTCAGGAATGTCCCTTTTAGGGAATTTCTTATATTGTGCTATGAATTTTGCGTGTTTGGTCCAAAACCATTTAGGATTTATTTCAGAATAAGGTCCTGGCTTATCAGCTGAAAACCTTAAATCATCAGCAGGGAATATATATGGTTTAAAAATTCCTAAGCAAGGTATTGTTGTCCCAGTAAAGAAATGTATCGATTTTTTTTTGTTTTTTTTTAAGTAGGATACTTGAGATCCCGTAGATTGATATCTGCGACTATGCTGACAAATGCCTACTTCATGCTCCCTTAAAAATTCCATCATTAAAGCCGGTGTTACATTTCCTTTATTTTGGGCTAATTGATT
>Ga0209976_10002220_pt1 | contig 11112 bp, 13 predicted proteins | sample SumtaG_FD_182806 | JGI IMG/M metagenome (GOLD analysis project Ga0209976, IMG submission 182806) | Deep subsurface microbial communities from Indian Ocean to uncover new lineages of life (NeLLi) - Sumatra_00157 metaG (SPAdes) (version 2) | ecosystem: Environmental > Aquatic > Marine > Oceanic >... | reverse complement strand
CGTCGGCGGCACAGTCGGTGGCGGCGTAGCGGCACTGAGCGACCTGTCAGACGCCGACGCAGCCGGGTTCACCAACAATGACCTGATGTACTGGTCAGGCGGCGTCCTGATCGACACAGCGGGCGCCCTGACATTTGATGGTACAGACTTGGTCTGCGGCGGCGATGTGCAAGGTTTGACAGTTGGCATTGAGGACAAGGGAGAGATAGATCATACGGGCTCGACGCTACGTATCAAGGGGCTCGTCACTAGCGGTGCAGTCGCTATTACGGCGCTAAACGCAGTCGATGCAGCAAAGTCGATACTTTACGGCGACCCGGACGGGGCTGCTGGCATTTACTACGCCGGCACTGTCAAGCTACAGACGGCAGCAGGCGGGATCACCGTATCAGGGGACGTGAGCGCCACATCGTACGGTGGAATCGCCAAAGCGAACTTAGTTAGCAAGATCGCAGCGGAAACTATCGTAGCTCAATGGACGTTCGACGTTAACCCAGAAGTAGATAACACGTCCCCGGCTTACAGGTGGGTTGATAACGACGGCGCGACTGACGAAACGCGGTTCACAATCCGCTATCAAGGTGGACAAGTACGCTTCCAGAACCGAACCGACCTCGACGCAGGCCCGGTCAACTGGTTCACGATGGATCGCACAGGGATGGTCACTGATGACATCACGCTCACAGCCACAGCAATACAGCTCGTGGGCGCAGTCACAGGTACGAGCTTCGGCGGGATCGCTGAAGCAAACTTGATTAGCAGGGCTGGCAATGAAGCAATCAGCGGCCTATGGAGATTCGCTGTAGATACTTATTTCGGTGCTGCAAGCGGCACAGCCGTCACCAATGTATTTATATCGGCAGCACACGGCATGGCGATCCGTAGTGGCACAGGTGCAGGTGGTTGGGCGAGAGGGTTCGTGCCGGTTAAACATTCTGACAGCTCACGCATAGGTGGCGCCGGCTGGCTTGGTTCAGGTGAGACGCTTACCTCGTTTAATGTTGGCTTCTCGCCGTCGTGGTGGGGCGGCAACGACAGGGTTGAATTCACTGCTATTGCAATGACACTTCAGTCAGACGTGGCGCTCATAGCTAAATCCTACATTCAGTTGCAGCGCGTGACTACTGCAAACCTCGCAGACGTGACACACGCAATTAACACGAGCAATGGTAAAGTGGACGGGGCTATGGTCTGGAATTTGACGACCAACATGCCAGTGTTTGCTAACGGGTCAGCGGACGCTGATGTCTGGTTCGACGCCGCAGCTAACATAGTACACACGCCGATCTAATTTCGCGGTAGGTTCCTGATCCGCTCTTTGTCTTTGTTGCCCTGCTCCCCACACAAGTAAGCCTGCGCGAAAGCGTCGGACAGCTCTGCATTGTTCTGGGGGACTGCGGGCAGCTCACACGCTAGTAGATAACCCTCGGGCACTTCAACATACAAAACCTGGGAGGGCCCGCTCGCGCAGCCGGTCAAGAATACCAGCAGAAGTAAACATGTGCAGGTAATTAGTCGCACCCTTTCATTCCCGGTATTGATGCGCAGATACGGAAGACTTCGCCGGCAGGCAGCGACGTGGCTGCCCACTCTTGCGACTCGACATCCCCCTCGCGACCTTCACGAAGGTTGTCGAGCGCTTGCTGTATCTTCGCACGGTCGATGACCGCAGTTGATGCAGCAAGCCGCTCGCTCTCTAGGGAATCTCTGAGTCGTTGCTGGCTGGCTTTGTACACGATGACATCGGCACGTAGCTGATTGCGTTCGTTCAGAACCGACTTGAACCAAAGCACGCCGCCACCCCCTATGAGTAGGATGACGACGGCGATGATTGCTTTAGCTTTGAGACTTGCCAACATTGCGAACCTCATTGTATTTCTGTATGACGTTGCTTGAGATATAGGCACCAACTGTAGCGAGCTGCAATGTGATGTAGCCGCTCTCAGTGAGGTAGCCACCGACGAATAGCGCTGTAGAAACGAGCCCGCCACCAACTGTCAGCACAAAGCGGCGTCCACCGCTCTCTGCGCAGAGTTGTCCGAGGTTCATTCCTTACTCTTGGCTTTTCGCTCTTTGATGAAGCGGTTCACGAAAAAGTAAACCGAGAAGGCGCCCGCGATCAGGCCGAGAAGTAGTGTCGCAGTTTCCAAAATGATATTCCATTCGGTTAGCGTCGTTGTGACAAATGCTGCTATAGGTCCGGTCCCGGCAGCTTCAGCTATCTTCTGCTCTTGCATTGTCCTAGTCCCCATCTGCTTGTTTGATCCCGGCGCTAACAGCGTCCACGGCATTTTTTATAGCGCCGGTACTTACGGGACCGACTTCGATTTTTTGAAGTTGAATTGAAAGACTGCGGTTTTTACCGCGCTTGTTGTCTGTCTGGCTAACGCGTACGACCGGACCTACGCCGAGAACGATGAACTGCTCGCCGGCTTCCGGTAGCTCGATACCGAGCCGCTTGATCGCGTCGTTGTCCAAACTAATCTCAAGACCGTACGGATAACGAGGTTCGTCAGGTGAATCACAAGCTACCTCGGGCGAATTCTTGCCGCGCTTGGCTAGCTTCATATCTGTGAGCTTTGGCATTACTAATCCTTGTCTGCTTCGTCGGCTTCTTTGATGCCGCGTTCGATGGCTGCGATTGCGTCAGCGTCAGCTTCATCATCCGGGCTTAACGCGTCACGAATTTTGTCGAGGAAACTTTTCGACTTCTTTTTCTTTTCAGACTTGGGCTTCCGTTTGTTGCGGATCGCGTCAATCTTTGCTTGAGCTTCGGCGTCATCTTTTGCCTCTTGCTCTTTGCGCTTCGCGTTCGCTATCCGTGTCTCTCTAATCGTCGCCATTTCCGTCTTCCTTTTTGCCCGAATCGTCGTTGTCAAGACCCGATTTTACTACGTTTTCGGGGTTCGGCACAACTATCAAGCCGCCTGTGCTGAGTCCCATTAAAACTGATTCCAAAACAACGAGTTGCGACTTGAGGTCGCCGGGCAGTAGCGTAGTCCGTAGGTTAAGTAGCTCAACTCCCGCCTGTGCTGCCGGGACGATCTGGTTGGGGTTTATATCCATTTGAAAAATCCTCGATGTAGGTGAGTTTAACTTCGACAAGATGCTCGCGTCCAAGGTAATCAAGTAGCTCAATCACTTCGTCAGCGGTCTTCCGAAACGCGTGTAGTATTGCCTTCGGTGGGTAGCCGGGCTTCTCACAAAACAAGAAGATCAGCTCGTAACCATTCATGCCCAGAACGCTCCACCAACGCAGGTGTGCAAGTGACGCTTGCCAAAGCCGTCGATACTGGTGTGCGTCTGTAGCCAACTGCCGGGCCCGGTAGTGTACTCAGCCGATGGTCGCGTCATTGTCCCGCCGCGATAGTGCCCATTCCAGATTGCCGGCGCGTGTCCGTGACCTGTGATGACCTTGACGCCGATTGAACCGAAGCCTTTGATCGAACCGCGCGCACCGTTCGTCCCTTGGTGTCCGTGAAGCGCGCACTCAATCTCGGCAAACGTCAGCGAACTGTTCAGCGCGAGTGGCGTGATGTCGCTGTTACCTTTCAGTCGGTTGACCCAGTAGCCGAACGCGTCAGTGTAGCTCGCGCCTGTCTCGGTCATCTTGGCAGAGCGCGCCATCTGCAACGCAGTCTCTAAGTAGAATTCGATATTCTCAGTCGCGATGTCTTTCTTCCAATCGTCTTTGATGATCCAACGCGACAGCATGTCGTCATGGTTGCTCGGGACGATGTAGTTCTTGCGGCCCTTACCTCTGACCTGCAAGAACTTAATCGCAGCTCGTACCTCGTCTTCAATGACGTGAAAGTTTGCCCGGCGTTTCGAGATTTTAATGAACGGGTTGCCGCGATGATGCACGTTAACTGCGTACGCATCCAGCAAGTCGTGCCACACGAGCGCCTTCGGATTCAGCACATCGACGAGCCCGCCCTTCTCGAAGGTCGCCTCGACACAGCGAGGGTCAGCAAACCGATGATGGATGTCGCCGAAGACGATAGCCTCGGCTGCCGGCGCACGTTTAACTTCGCCGTCAGGATAGTACGCTTTGTCGTGCCAGATAAACGCGCCATCTTTGCGGCAGTTGACATGGTGTAAGTGGAATTTCGTGCTGCTGACAATCTCCACAATGACGCCACCTTGGACATGATGAAACTCACCTTTCTTACCCGCTGCCGTGTCAGTGTAGTTAGGTACTGTGATCGCGCCGGTAGTCGTCAGCACTTTCGGCGACTTGTTTTGCGGCGTAGCAATTGTCGTCAGGCGCAACTTAGTGTGTGCAAAGATACCTGACTCGCCGTGCGTGATGCTCTCGAAGCCACTGAGAGGGTCCACACGGGTAGGCTGCACTTTAATGTCACCAACCAGCACGAGATTTTTGTTCAACTTCTTGCGCTGGTTGTACAGGTACTTGTCATCGACCAGCCAGTATTCCGCGTTCTTCGCGCTGTCAGACCAACGACTCGTCGGATTTTTATAGCGCATTGGCAGGACGACCAGCTCGCCGCCTGTGTCTTTCATCCACGCCTTTGTGATCGCGTCGTTGAACCCGTCATGTAGCGGCGTCGCATTCTGCGCGGACGTGATGAAATACAATTTTGAGTCGAGCTTCCGGGCGAACCTTCTGCCCTTCGCTTGCAGGACACTCTTGCCGTGACCTTTCACCGGGCCTGTCGGATTGGTTGTCGTGTAGCAGTAAACCGACGAGCCACTTAGGTCTTGCGTCTTGCACGAAAACCGGAGCGTGCGCGACTTGTCTGCGTTTACCCGGTAGCCATCCTTTGTCATGTACCGCTGCCGGCACTTGGGACAAAGATAATTAGTCTCTTGCACTTTTCTACTCTGGGTCATCTGACGCTAACCTCACAATGTTGTCGTTTAATTCAAGGATACCGCGCGACTGCAATGCTAGGAGCGCGCGATTCGTTACTTCTGGGCCTCGGCTACGCTGCCCTTCTTTCTGTGGCAGCTTACGCAGGACTGCGTCTTGTACCTCGTCAACCGGGGCTCCACCCCCATCGACTTTGATTAACTGGTACACGCATTCTAACACAAGTTTCTGGGTGGGTCCGAGCTTGTTGACGATGGCGTTCTCGCTGTGTAACAACGACTTGTCAAGCATTTCGACGTAGCAGGATGTCAGCCCGTCCATGCCAATGTTCACAATCATCAGCCGGAAAGGCCAAGCCTGACCTTCCTCACCGTCGCGCTGTTTCGTCACTTCAAATTTGCGCATGTCTTGATGGTACGACACTGTCATTTCGGTGTGCATGGCACCCTTGATGCCAGACCAGCCACGAGCGCCCCGTGATAAATCCTTACCAGTATGGTGAATCAGCATCACCAGCGCGCCCGTCGTCTCGTGCAGCATCCTGCACGCGCCCATCACTACGTTCATGTCTTCGCCGCTGTTCTCGTTCGCGCCGATACTTGCGGCTGCGAGTGTATCGACAATAATCAGTCCCGGCTTCTTCGACCGTACAGCTTCAGCAAGCGCGATAGATTCTTCAGTGTCCATGAGCGAAGGCGTCTCACCTATCACCCACAAGTCAGCGTTCTCTAGCGCGACACCTTTTGCCTGTGCGTAGGCTTTCGTTCTGTTGCGCATGGAGCCGGCTGCCTCTGCCGCGATCCAGACTACCGGATGCTTTTCAGTCGGCAGTCCGTTCCAATTAAGGCCAGTCGCAATTGCGAACGCGATGTCGAGCGCGACAAATGATTTGCCTGACCCTGACTCACCGTACAGCATGGCAAGGTCTTGCTTGGGCAGTACGTTCTCGATAAGCCACTGTGGCGGCTCACGCTCTGCGACTTCAGCAACGTGAACCAGATCGAACTTTGCTACCTTTGCCTTGGCTGCCGCACTCCAAGGGTCTGACTCTGCGGCTTCCTCGATCACTTCAAAGTCGTCTAACGTCGCCACAGCTCCCTGACGTAACATGCCGACTGTGACAGCGCCGGGAGTGTCGTGGAAGCTACGCCAGCACACTTTCAGATCGTCAATGCCATTGTATTTGTCGGTAGCCTTGCTGCTCCACTCGTCCCACATGTGCAGCCCTTCCATCGAACCGTTCGTCTCGTGGTGGATAGCCATGCCAACTTTGATCCACTCGTCGCGGTTCATGTTCGGATCGTGCTGCATAAGCAGCGTGCGTAATTCATCTGGCGCCGCACCCTTCTCAGGGATGCTTGTGTTCGTCAGCAGTGCGGTGGAGTCGCTGATTTCTTGGAGCCAAATGGTTTTCAATTCTTCAGGGAGCGCCGGCAAGTCGCGCCAGTCGCCGATCAGATCGTTCGCATACTTCCACTCGTACGGACATTGGGTGTCCGGGTGTATCGACGGGGGCAGCACGTCTTGTACTGTGCGCCCGGCTGCCGTCGCGCAGCGAAAGTCAATCACTGCGCTGCCGTCAGATTTAATCTGCTTCGAGGCGAGCGGAGTGTCGAGCTTGTACAGCAGCTTGCCGTGGTTTGCCTTGCCGCTGTGAATTTGTACCGACGTTGGGTCTAAGAACAGCGCGTCAAGATCGACGCCGCGTATCTCTAACCACTCGCGCGCCTTTGGATAGTCGTCCACGTCAATCGCACAAGTGCCTGAGTACGCGTGTGCGAGCCCGGCGCTGTGCATTGGGTACGCTGGCTCGGTGACAACGTTCTCGATTTTATTCCAATCACGTTTGCGCGGACCTTTGTGGCCCGGCAAGACAGGTACGAGCTTCCAACCGTGCTCGACATACTCTCGGAATTTATTGTCACTCATCCACGCCACCGTGTAGCGATCTTGAGTGAGTCTTGTACACTAAGGTTCTCATAGTACCTCGCCTGCGCGCACTCATCCACCGTGTTACGCGCGATAATATCGTACACCAGTACGGGGCGTGGATGCCCTGACTGTAGCTGTCTGACGGGTCCGATACGTTCAATGATTTGTTCTCGTAGTTCTGCCGGCCACAATTGCGAAAAGAATATAATGATAAATCCACCATCTTGCAAGTTTAGCCCATGACCCACACTCTGCGGGTGAGCTAACAGCATCTTAATTTTGCCGGCGTTCCAATCGTCTTCATCCTGCTTTGTGTCTAGTATTCGGGCGTGCGGGTAGCGCTTCTGCAACCGGGCCAGATCAGACTTGAACCAGTAGGAAACTATGACGGGCTCATCACCGACTTCGTCGATAATTTCGTCGAGCTTCACAAACTTGGCGTCGTGTACTGGCTCCCAGTTTCCCTTGTCGTCGGTATAGACTGCGCCGTTCGCCATCTGCATACACTTGCCAGACTTGGCAGCAGCGGTCATCGCTTCAACTGCGATGTCAGGCCCAAGCTCGGCGTACATGGTGTTTTCCATGCTGCTATAAAGCTCTCGCGCTCGGTACGGCAGATCGAAGTACACGGGCATCGGTACAGGATCGTCGAACTGAAACCAGTCTTTCGCTCGCAGAGTGACCGAGCAGTCTTTTATAAGCATTGCAATTTCGTGAGCGGCGTTCTCTTTCGGTGTGATCTTGTGCGCGTAAACGTTCTCGTCAAACCAGCGGGCTTTGAAGTCTGTAAAGGTCGCACCGAGCCGCGCGCCGAAGTCCACAAAGTACATCGGGCCCCACAAGTCGATCAGCTTGTATGCCGGCGTGCCTGTCAGGTTCAGCCAACGTCCTGTCAGACGCGCCACCGTGCTAAGTGCTGTCGAGCGCTTGGTGCCCTTGCGCAGTCGGAAGCCTTTCAGCCGTGTGCTCTCATCAGCGACACCCATTTTGAAAGGCCAACGACCTTTGGGAAACTGTTCGACGAGCCACGGGATATTTTCGTAGTTGATCGTATAGATGTCTGCTTTTTTGCGCAGAGCAAGCGAGCGCTGCTTGGGCGTCGTGCCGATAATCGGTGACACTGTCAGACCGTTCAGGTGATCCCACTTGTCAATCTCGCCCGGCCACACGTCGCGTGCTACACGTAGCGGCGCAATCGCTAACATCGGCGACAGGTTCGAGCCCGCCAGCCATAGAATGTCTGCGGCTGTCAGCGTGCTCACCGTCTTGCCCATACCCATGTCAAGAAAACCCTGACACCGTTGGTGCTCGATGATGTAGCTAGTGAATATATCCTGAAATTCTCGGGGCTCGTATCTCATAGTCACTCAGGTAAGAATCAATTTGGTATTTCGTATCCCAGACCAGTACCGGAAAGCCTGACCACTCTAGGATGCGTGCGTGTTCGCGCAGTTGCGCCTCTGTCGGTTTCTCGCCGGGCTTCTTCAGCTCGACAAATTGCATACAGAGGCCCGGAAGCATCATGATCCGATCAGGAACATTTCTGCGACCGGGCACCGTAAACTTGTAACAGCGCCCGCCCAAGTTTTTGACCTTCTTGAACAGGTGCGTCTCGATGTCGTCTTCGCGAATAATCATTAAGGGTTCTCACCTTTCACAATTTTGGCGCCCACGACGCGAGATAGTATTTCTTCGCAGCAATCCAACTGGGCGATTATTTCCGGCTGGTCGAGAAAAGGAAACTCTACCTGCGTGTAATAACTTTTGCCGTCGATCATGATAGAGCTACGTAGATAGACACGCTCAAGTGGCGTGCCATTCTCTACACGTATGAATTCGTGTCTCGGATTAGTTACGTTCATCGGCCTGTACCTGTCTCCGTGATGATGTGCAGGGTTCTCGGGCGCCACGGTGCGGTCATAATTTCACGCATCGCGCGGCCTGAACCTGCGACAGCCTGTTCGAGCTTGCCTGTCTTTTTGTTAAGCATCGGATAGCGCCGGATTCCCGGTGCTACGCAGCCCGATAGGTCAGTTATCCAATTCCCAATGTGAATTAAAATCAGGAAACGCCCGCCGCTCGGTGGCACTTCTTCCTCGAAGTGGTACACGCCAAGGTGATGATTCACGAGCGCGTAGCTGCGTGAGCCGTCAGGGCGTGTGTGACGCTCCAAGTTATACGCGCCATCAGGCACGCATGACTCGTTAGGCATCCCGCCCGGAGTGCTAGTCGCAATCCACGGGCGTTCGATTGTCGCGTAAGTGCCCAAACCTGGGACTATCAAACGTCCCTCAGTTTCGGTCTGCGCAAATGAATAGCGCTTCAAATACCAGTCATTCATAGGTGGCTCCATTGTGCATAGGTTCACGTTTAATCCTTTTTGTATCTGTCACTCACGTAGCCGGCAGCCGCTAACGGCAGACCCTTTGACCACGGAAGTTCTCTTGTCATTAGTTCGCTCAAGTCTGCAAGCGAACGCGTACCGTACATTTCTTCGTTAATTATTTCATCGTGAACATGGAGTACGGTGCTCCATCCCTCACGCTTGCAAGATACCAGTGACGCACGCAGCACGTCGTTCGCGACAGCCTGCGTGATGTTCTCTGCAAACTTCCCGCCGTAGCTCCGCTCGCGGCGCCACTGCTTGATGTTAGCGTTCATGTAGCTGATCGAATCACGAGCTACTGGCTCGTCTGTTTCGTCATCATGCTCGTAGATAATTTTGACTTGCGGGTTTGCGTAGAGCAGCCGGCGAGTGGACGGCAGTTCGATGATTAGCCACTTGCCCGTGTACCATATTTTGCAGCGCGCAACGTTCCAGCTCGTGCCGGGATTGCGAATCACGCTCTTGATGGCACGCTCTAGCGTCCACCACAATTCGGTAATAGCAGGATGCGCTTTGCGCCATACCTGCTTGAGTGCGTCACACGCGATGAACACGTCAGGCTCAAGCCCTAAGTCTTCGCCGCGAATATATTCGTGTGCCCATCGCGCATCAGCTTTCTTCAAGATGTCGGCGTGTACCAGATCAGGCACAGTCCGGCCAAGCTCGCCAAGGTCGAGCCCGTACGTTGACGCCACGTTGCGAAACGCACCGACACCGCCACCGAATCCCATGCTCAAGTCCATGCCTTTGCCCATCTGTCTCTGAGCGCCTGTGACTTCGTCCACGCTGATGCCGAACGAGCGGGCGTACAACGCGACGTAAGAGTCAGGGCCGTCGCCTGCGTCGTAAAGTTTGTAGCCTTCGAGCTTCCACGCCTCGCCGGCAAGCCATGCAAGTACGCGCCCTTCAATGTTCGCCCAGTCAGACACTACCAGCTCTTTGCCGGACGGTGCGACGATCACGCTGCGCAGCATGTTCGCGCACGCCTCGTTTACGTTCGCGTGTACTTTCTTAACGTCGCCCTTCAGGACAGCCGGGATGATTTCGGCTTCGATAAAATCAGGCTTGAGTGTGGGACGTGGCATGTTGTGCGGTTGGAACCCACGACCAGCGGTTCGCCCTGTGCGTCCTGCCCCGGCGAACTGCAATGTGTTTCTGATGCGACCGTCTGCGCCGGCAGTCTCTTTAGCACGCCGGTATTTTGCAATGCTGGTCATCGCACCTTCGAGTCGCAATTCGAGCAGCCGGCGTACGCGCGGCTCCATGTCTTTTTCTTCTTCGAGAATTTTCTTGATGTTGTCGGCTTTCAGGTCGAGCATAATGAACCCTTCCTCGCCGACAAGATGGTGAAGGATGCGCTGACGCTGCGTGGCTGCGGTTATAATCCCGTTTGTCAGTCGTTCACACTCAGCGTCGAGCGCATTTCTGTTCTGGTCACACACTTCCATCGCTGCGTCGATGAGCGGCAGATCGACCATGAAGCCGCGCTCGTTAATTTCCTGATCTATGTTGTACAGCTCCAAGTGCTCGCCCGTATAGTTATGTGTCGGCAGCAGCTTGCGAATTTTGCGTAACGTCTCGGCGTCCTGTATTCCGTAAGCGCAGAATTTTTCCCAGTCGATAGGGTCTGTCTTGTACGTGCATTTGCGGTTGCCCTTTCGATCAGGCACGCAAAACATTTGAATGAGTCGCTGACCGTCTTTGTTCTTCTGGTCGTCAGCCGGCAGTCCGAGCACGGCGCCCAGTGCTCCGAGCGATCCGGGCAGTGCGTGTGCGTACGCCTGTGCCATCGTGCAGCGCCAACGGTTTAACTCGATGAATATACCGAGCCCAAAGAACAGGGCGCCCCGGTCAAACGGTGCGTTGTGGGCTGTGAAAATAGTCTCGGGGTCTTCCTCGGCTTGGCTGAGTGACGCCGGCATGGGCTCCCCCTCATCCACACGCCAGCACTCGACAGGCT
>Ga0209976_10002219_pt1 | contig 11113 bp, 10 predicted proteins | sample SumtaG_FD_182806 | JGI IMG/M metagenome (GOLD analysis project Ga0209976, IMG submission 182806) | Deep subsurface microbial communities from Indian Ocean to uncover new lineages of life (NeLLi) - Sumatra_00157 metaG (SPAdes) (version 2) | ecosystem: Environmental > Aquatic > Marine > Oceanic >... | reverse complement strand
CCATATAGAAGAAATTTAAGATAAAAGTATAAAAATATCGAATTTTTTTAATCCTACTTTGAATTTAGATAATTCCATAATTAATTTTAGAGAAATTTTGAGTATTTTTCACTTAAGTGCTTTAATTTATCAAGCGCAGAATCATCATTGATTGCTTTAATGCATAATTTCATCGTTTTTAAGAACATTTTCACTATTTCTTTTTCGGTTTGAGGTTTAGAATTCCACTTATCAAAATTAAGAATATCTAATTGTCCATTTGAATCAATCAGGTTAAGATATGAATCTAAGTTCAAAAAAGATAAGTAATCGTTGAAATTGATTACTTTGATGTTTTTTCTATAGTTTTTATTAATCTCTGGATCATTATCAAGCAAATTCCGAAAATACTGAACCGTCGCTTCACCCTCTTCACGTAATAAAACAATTATTAAAAACCTATTTTCAGCTTGATAGTTTCTAAAGCAATGTTCCAAAATTACCTTTGGTTTTAATCCTATGGTAAAATCCACAAGAACAATTACAATTTTTTCTGAAAAATACAAAATATCTTGATATTGTTCAATGTAAACTCTAAAATTTGAGTTTCTTTCAATGATGAGATCAGGTTGTCCTCCTTCTTCAAGAGAATCTTCATGCCTTGCAGTACATTTCCTTAAATTAAGCAATTTCAAGCTATAATACTCTAAAAGTATGTGACCAAAAATTCCAATAGCGCCAATTCGATCTTGACAAATTTTACACCAAGAACCTTTTGGATTACTTTTAGTAGGCGTTAGAAGACTCTTACTTGCCCACCAGTCGTGTCCTTTGTCACATTCAATATAAAAATAAGCAAGCTTTTGCTTACCACTATATCTCCATTCACTTTTGCGTATTATACCTCCTTTTCGCTTAACGATAGGTTCAATATCTTTATGGTGCTCTTGTAATGTTTTAGTGTGATGATCTGGACACCATGTCCCTTCTGGATTTTCGGTAGATGGTAAAAGATTATATTTACTAACCCCCCATTGATGCTTTTTATCACATTCGCATTCAATAAAGAAAAAAGGAGTTTTTCGATTTCCAATATATCTCCATTCGCCTTCGAGTATTTTTCCACCTTTGGCTTTAACGATATGTTCTATATCTCTTTTATGCTCTTCTAACGATTTACCTCTACAATCAGGATGAGGACACCATGAACCAACCTGATTTGATTTTGAAGGTAATAGAGAATTTTTATAAACCCACCATTCATGTCCTTTATCACATTCTATATTAAAGAAAGCAAGCTTCTGTTTTCCATAATATTTCCATTTACAATCGTGTATTTTTCCGCCTTTGGTTTTAATGATAGGTTCGATATCTCTTCTATGCTCCTCTAAAGTTTTAGTGTGATGATCTTGACACCATGTCCCTTCTGGATTAGTTTTACTTGGCATTAAATCAGACTTTCGAGCCCACCACTGATGCTTTTTATCACATTCACATTCAATTGAAAAATATGGAATTTTATTTTTACGCTTACCACTATATCTCCATTCGCCTTCGAGTATTTTTCCACCTTTGGCTTTAACGATAGGTTCAATGTCTTTTTGGTGCTCTTGCAATGTTTTTCCAGTTCTTTTAGTTTTATTATTTATAGGAGAAGTCATAGAGGTATTTTTTTTTTCTTTTAAATTTAGTTTTTCATTAGAATTTTTTAACTCCACTGATTTCGGAATTGAAATCTTCTCATCTATATCCGTTTCTTTTACTATACCAATGAGTGAACGAACTTTCAATCTTTCGCTTTCGGATGCTCCTAACTCTATCCTTGAAGTAGTTTCATTTGGATTTGGAATCTTTATTAGATCTAATCTTGGTTTTTCAATAGGTATTTCAATTTCATAGAGAAAGTCATCTTTCACATCTCGTATAATTTCATCTATTAAAGTAGGTCTAGAATCTTCATGTTCATAGATTTCTTCGGGATTATCATCTTCTCCCATGATATAGGTTTTAGACTCTATTTCTTCTTCATGTTCATAGATTTCTTCGGGTGTATCATCTTCTCCCATGATAAAGTATTTAGTCTCTTTATCTTCGTCATCCGTATTTTTATTACCTTTTTTGACCATTGCTATTTTTCTACCAAATTGTTTTTAAATATCTTCTTTTTTTAACCAAAATCTATTGCTATCTGACATCAATTTATAGCCCTTAAGTGCATCTACAGAGAATTTTGCATCTTTTGGTGCGTTCACTTCGCAAATTCCAGTGTTTTCATCGCAATCAGCATTTCCTTCACCATAGAACTTTACTGTAGGAGGTGGGCTTGGTTCCGAGCATCTAGAATTTTTAATTTTAGCAAAATCTTTATTTAATTTAAAACGTTTTGGTTTAATTTTAACATAATATTCCCGATTATCGTATCCAACCACCTTAATACTACCATGTTCGTTTTTATTCGCAATTTTATATAAAAAACCATTACTTATGATATATCTAGTTGGATGAACATTATAACTATGTCCATCATCTTTAGCTCTAACGCATACACTCTTTATTACTCCCTTTTTTGCTATTTTATAAAAATATCCATCAGCCCCATGTATATAACAACTCATTTTTTTATTCACTTTTTTATTATTTTTGTGATTTTTTATTTAATAATTGATCAAGATTATTTAAATGAAAAAATTAGTTGGTTTGAAAATATTACATAATAATAATCTAGTTTATGAGTTGTAAACAATACTCATAAAAATGAAAAATAAAAAGGTTATAGTTTATAAAATTAGAATTAAAAAAAATAGTAAGTAACATTTAATTACAAAGTGGTCTAATTATGGAAAAAAAAACTTCTTATAAATTGGTTATTATTGGCCTAACTATTTTTGGTGTAATTTGTATATTATCTTTATTTATCTATTATATGCCATATTTTATGAAGACATTCGAAATTGAAGGGGCGGAAATTTTATTTATGCTGTTTATTTTTATTATTTGCGTCCTGTCTTTGATGGCCGTCTATACATTTAGACTATGGTTCAAACAAGAAGAGATATTTATATCGGACATCCCCTCACGGTTCGGTTTCTTTTTTTTATTCTATGCTTTCGGCAAAGCATTTGACCTCCTATGGTATTACGTTTATTTTGAACTAAATAAAGTGGAATTATTGATTTTATTGAAAATAAGATTCTATATCATTATTTTTATGATCTTGCCTATAATTTCTCTTAGTATTGAACTAATTTTATATTATTTATCTCTTAAAGAGAAATATAGTGATAGATTAGGAAAAAGAAAGGACCAAGAAAAATTAGGATATAGAATTACGTTTATTATTACTGCTGTTGAAGTCTTTGTGGTGACTATTATTCCTGACACACTAACGCTAACATCTATCGTATTACCTGTTTTAGCATTTGTGTCGCTAACTATAATAATATGGATGTTTTATTTTGCGTATAAACAAGATGCGTTAAAGAATGCTAATCCGTTAATACTCACAATCGGATTTATTGGGCTTCTGGCATCTCAAATCATTAGGGGTGTTGGTAGAGTTCTTATCGGAGAATGGACAACCGCTTCACAAGGAAAGCTATACGGTATTATTACGGAAACGATTGGTCTGATTGTGTTCATAGTAATTTTTGCAGGATTTGTGAAAAAATAGGATCAATTATGATTAATACTTTTATTTTTTTTTATTACTTTATGGGATGCAAACTAATAATGCTTACTTAATATTAAAGTATTTATTAGTTTTTCTTTAGAAATGTTTCGCATTTAGAACTTAGACAAAATGAGAGAAATAAAATTCTTTCACTGCAAAAACAATAAGGTCAGCTTTATCTAAAAAGATATAACCATATGCCAATAATCGACTAGTTTAATCAAATTATCATCAAGTTGAAGATAAATGTCAGTATTTAGATTGGAATTGTCATAATTGCGTTATAAATATTTAGACTTCATAAATACCGTAATAAAAAAAAATAGATTTTTGCTTAATCGATAATATAAACTTATACGGTTATCTTTGAATATATTAATATTTAAAACTAAAAAAAATATTTTTAGTAAGATTTTAAAATGAAAAAATGAAAAAAAAAATAAGCGTTTTTAATTAAAATTAATACGTTTATAGTCAATCAAGCCAAAATTTTATTTCAATCTTTTTTGCATTACGACATGCTCACGTATTAACTTCAAATGGGGGAAAATTGTCTTTACGGCTCGAGTATTATCCTTAAATATTCCTGTTCCTTCTTTATATGTTACTCCCTTAAGATTACAAAATTTTTGACCGAAGTTATTTGCTAAAGAAAATCCCCCTTGATTAGAAAATTCTTTTCTCATCATAACTGTATCAACATTAGCACGGCTAATCTTTCCATCAAGTTCAAGTTCAAATAAATCAGGAAGGCTAAAAATTCCGCCAACAAATTTATCTTCATATCTAGTATAAACTAAGGGAGCAAATATTATTGCTCTATTAAAATCACATTCATTATACGTCTCGCGATATACAGCCCGATTTAAATCCGTATCTGGATTAAAATCATCATTCATTCCATACAGCGCCATAGGAATTTGCGAATAACAATTAATTAAATCTTTAAATCTATATTCGCCTCCAAGTGTATCGGGTAAAATCTTATGAAATGAATTCGCTGCCAAGTCTTGAATTTCTTCCTTCATACTTATTATTTCTTCAAGGCTTTTAAACTTAATTTTGAATCTTTTATGCGCTTTTTTCCCCTGATCCCACACTGTTGAAGTTACTTCTCCACATGAATACCAGGAATCATCCTGATATCTTAGAGACTTCAAATAATCACGTACTTGTGAATCAGGATCCGAAAAAGCCACCCCATATAACGGTCTTTCATTATAACCTTTTGTCTGGAATCCTAAACCTCCCATCGATTTAGGCCAATTTACCGGACCTCGAATTTTCTTAATACGCTTATTATTAATTCTGCATGATTTTGCGAAATTCTCACATTCATTTATTAATTTTTTACATACTTCAAAATTATTTATCATTTGGGGCCATCCAAAAGTTCCACAATGGAATGTATTGCTTATATAGTCTGGCCTCACTTCGGAAGATATATATCCTATCATCTCTCCATTGTAATATGCTATAAAGGTTCTTGATTTGTATTCTTTTTCACTTGTATCCTGTAAAATGTATTTATTATATTCAGGCCTTGAACTTAAATATAAAATAATTTCATCAATGATTTTAGGTCTTAACCTCTCATAAAGAATTGGGACGTATAATAATTTTTCTAAAGCTTCACGAATTTCTTTTAGTTCGTTAACTTCTTGTACTTTAATTTTTTCCGGGTAAGTAACTTTTGTTTTTGATTGCATTATTGACCATTTTATTTTTAGATAACTAGTATCGATGTTTATTTATAAAGAAAAAATGCAAAAAATTTTCATATAAAATTATTGACAGATTTTTCATTTTTTTTTTTTTTTTTAAATATAACCGATGTTAATTGCTTTCTAGAATAAAAATTTTAAAAATTGGTGTAAGTTATTATGATTACCCGGCAAATATCTGATCAATTAACATTATCTTCAAGCCAATTATTCGGCAATACTATAGATGAATTTATAAGCTCTTTTCAGTTTAATAATACGTTTGAAATTAATATTAATAATGAAGTTTATATTGATTTTGAGTTAGACAGAAAAGCAGATACAAAAAAAGTCTGTCCAATTTTACGGATGGCTTCTGTAGAGGATGCTGTGGATATAGTCGAGATATATGAGAATGTATATGATGATTATCCTTATAAAGAAATGTTAGATGTTGATGAAGTAAAAAAAATGATTTTAAACGACGCCATTAAGTGGATCATGTTTTTAGATCGTAAAGGTAATTCTATTGGCTGCTTTACTTTTGTAATAGATTTAGAAACTAAAAGAGGTTATATACGGGGGCTTATGATGAAGCGTGAATTTCAAGGTCATTTTGATGCCGTCAAAGCGACGATGGCTTCGTTTTATGTGATGTGGACTATGTATAAAGATAAGATATATATTTGGCACGCAGAAGCCAGAACCGCCCATGCGAAATCACAGTACGTCGCTGTAATTAGTTCATTGAAACCTATAGGATTTTTTCCTAATAAAGATATCTTTAATAAAAAAGTGGAATCAGATTTATTTATGATTACTTACGATCAGAGGGCTGTGAACGAATATCGAAGCAATAAGATTCCCAAAATAATTCCCCAGGTAGAAATCTCGTTTTTCTACTCAACCTTGAGGCATAATCTTGGGGGATTCGAACGTGTCGATCCGAAAATCGCTTTAAAAGATTCAGAAATTTGTAAGGCAAAGAAAAAAATGTCAAGAAAGATAGAGAAAGACAATTTCGGTTATGAGACAATCAAGTTCGAGATTAAAGGTTCTCCTTCTTATTTTAAGTTCCTGCATACCCCGATGGTCCGCAATTTCGAAAAAACGGAATATCAAGTGGATTCTTTAGAGGAATTATACGCATTTATCGAAGAATTTAAAAAATCTGCCGCAGACCTCGGAGTAAGGTACTACGAGTGCTTTGTATCCGCGTACCAACCTGAGCACCAAAAAATGTTTTTCGACGCCGGACTTATTCCCCGGGGTTATGTCCCCTCGTGGGTCTATAATTCCGATAATGATCAATTTGACGATTATATAATCTTTAATTCATATTCAGGAGAGATTGATAACAACATCCGACTGGTGTCGGACGCCAAAGATTTATTGTTTTCCTTGGGGTATGAGGTAAAAGATTCTTCCTGAGATAAGAATTAAAATCAAAAAACTCGTCGAAGAATTAGGTGTGAAACACGAGAGGTTATATCAGAAATTATTTTAATATTATTCGGATCTGGAGTTGCATGCAATGACGGAACTCATCCTCGTCATAAAAAAAATTTACGAACTTCATTAAAACGAATTAAAAGAAGACGTAAGACTAATCTATATTTAACTGATGAAAAAAATATTTTTTGTATATATATATATCAAAAATTTTGAGCCGAATAATTCTACTTCAGCTTGCGATCTTTTATTAGCTGTATGTTATGCATAATCTGCTTTTTATTGGGATCCGAAGCTCTTTGGTCCTCGATTCTTTCCATCAATTCTTCCCAGGAGACCCCGATATTCTTGAAAAAGAGCTCCATACCATCTTTATTAAAGTTACCATTCAGTATAGCCCGGCTTACCTGATTGACGGTTCTCAACCATTTTTTCCTTAAACCGTTGTCCTGACGGACTAGTTCAGCGTATTGGAGTGCGTAGGGGATGCCCCCATACCTAAAAAAATCGTACATTATGGCGGCCTTTACCACATGACAATTGGTTAAGACGGGATCCCCCTTGCCAGTCTCTATTAGTCCTTTTACCTCGATGCGCCCGATAATCTCGGCCTCGTCGTATTCGATCACGTGATAGGGGTATAATAACCTCGGTATTTTTCCTGTTATATCCTTTTCGCTCAAGTACCATTTTAGATCGGTCGCGTCAAACTCCCGGCTTAGTCCTTTATCCAAAAAGCCGTCCTTTATGATATCTTCCCGAACCGTCTCGTAAAAATAACGGGCGATTTGATCTGGGGAAAATCCGATGATGACGTAAGGGATGCTTCTTTTGATGGCCTCTTTAACTACGATGGTATGGATGAGATCCGTACAGGTATGACAGATGCCGACCGTTAAGGTTTTATCGTTGGATGTATGGTTAAAGAAAAAATATTTGTACAGCATATAAAAAGTTGGGACTGCCTTTTCGATCAATACGAAATTATCATAAAAGTTCATTTTAGTTAGGGTATCACGGATATTCTGCTTGGCTACATCGGTCATAAATCCAGTATCGACAGTAACTAAGAGAGGATTTAGGTCATATTCGGTGATAAACGTATCCACCAGCGCCGTGGAATCTTTTCCCCCGCTGTAGCCGATTACACAATCGTAGTCTTTTCCGTTATGCGTCATCTTCATAGCCCGCACTGTATCTTCCCAATCCCGCAGGTATACTGCCCTTATCAGTTCGCTGATCCGTACTTTCGACCAATTGGGATTTTTATGGTCCGGATCAGCGCAGAAATTGCATAAACCGTCGGAATTTAGCTCGATCCCGAGAAATCCGTAATGTAAAATGCAATTCGTGCATACTACACTTACATTGTTCATATTATTCACTTCTATAAATTTGTATACTGAAATAAAAATATACTACCTATATATAAAGAAAAAATTTCGGTAATCACAAACTTCAGTGATAATAATTAAAAATAATTGCATTTAGCAGATTATTTGAAATGTTATTTTTTAAAAAGAAAAAGATGCGAAAGGAATTAAAATCCCTCTCCTTTATAATCCCCTTTCCAAAAACGTCCTATCCCTTCTCCTATTAGTAAAAAAATTTCGTCATCAGCAAGTCTATCCAGATTTTGTAAATCATTACTCGATATTTGCCAAGGTTTTCTTGGAACTATATTGTTAACTTTACAAAATTGGAACCATATAGTTATGAAATCGAGACCTGTTTTATGCATATCACAAAGTTGGGTAAAATATCGCTCAAAAAAACTGTGAGCTGTAGTATTTTCCTCAAAAAGAGAATTTTTGGTGTGTATTGTCTTGTAATTTGACATTGTTATGAATAATCTTTCAATTTTTTATATAAACTTATAATGAAGCTATTTAAAGAAAAAACATGCTACCCTTCCGAAAGTTTTTTCTTTTAAATAAAAATGTAAAAATAGACTAAATAAAAATACAAAATAATGATGAAAATAACAGTCGAAGAAGAATCAATTTTAAAAGAAATCGATGAAAGTATACAGGACTACATTAAGTTTTTAAAATTATTGATAAAAACTGATTCAAGCAATCCCCCTGGAAACGAGGGAAATATCGCTACAATAATTAAGAATTATTTAGATGACCAAGGCATCAAATGCGATATTTTTCCGTTTAATCAAGACCGGGCTAATTTGTTAGCCTACTTAAATGATAATTTCGACAGCAGAATATTGCTTCTCAACGGACATATGGATACCGTTCCTTTTTCATCTGAAGATAAATGGAAATACCATCCATTGTCAGGTGAAGTAGAGGATAATAAATATATTTACGGAAGGGGTGCGGCAGATATGAAGGGTGGTTTGGCGGCCATGGTTATCACATTAAAAATTTTAAGAAAGTATAGTAAGAATTTTAATGGTAACATTATCCTAAACGCGGTTGCCGATGAAGAACAAGGGGGTGATTTAGGAACGAAATGGTGTGTTGATAATGTTTTAAAAAATATTAAATGTGATTTTGCAATTGTAGGCGAATATTCAGGATTCAATCCATTTCCTAAGTCTGTAATAATAGGTGAAAAAGGAAGAACTCACGTTAAAATTACAACGCACGGGATTTCTTGCCATGCTTCTACGCCTTTTCTCGGAAAAAATGCCGCATATATGATGACAGATATTATTCAAAATATAGATAAAATCACTAAATATATCCCCGATAAAGCCCCTCCGTTAACAGAATCTAGGTTAAAAGAATTCATTTCTCAAAGCTATTCGGACCCAGAAGAATTTAATAATATTTTAAGAGACAATCCTCATCTTAATAGTCTATTTACGTCTGTGACTCAATTTTCAAAAGCTTTAACAACATTAAATTGTGGGATTAAAGAGAATATTATTCCCGATAAATGTGAAGCAGTAATAGATTTTAGATTATTGCCTGGACAAGATTCAAAAATGATCGTTGATGGGCTTGAGAAATTTATAACTGATTTAGGCTATATGATCGACAATAGCAACACAAAGGAGGGTATCAGTGAATACGTAGATGTAAAACTTATATGTGATAATAAACCTTCTTTTATTCATAAATGGAGGTCTTCTACAAATCTATCCTCATTTTTTAAGATTGTCGAGTTAATTTATAAGGAAAAGACTTTTCCATTTATAACACCCGCTACTACCGATGCTGAATTTTTTAGAGCAAATGGATACTGTCCTGAAACCATTATATTCGGCCCTGGGAGTTTTGAAAACATACATGCAGTTAATGAACATATCGAAATTCAAGACTATATTAACTGCATTAAAGTATATTCTCTATTTGCATTCAGATTATTGACTTCATTTTAATTTAAATATTAAATACCATACATTTAAGAATTTAAAAATTAATAGGATAACTTTTTATTATTTTGTAATAAAATTTATTACTTCATTTAATTTTATAGTAGAATATTTCTTTTTTTAAATAGAAATCAGAAAACAAGAAGTTTTCCGCATTTTTTAACTTTAGAAGCTAATTAATAATATTTATTTTAAAAAAAAAAAAGTTGGTTACAAATGCTTTATCCTTTAACCTATTTTCCAAATAAAGGCCCATTATCTAGGTCTTCGAGAATTTCTTCCCGTTCTTTTTCGGGAGTTTTTAGCCAATCTATCAATCCTCCTAAAAGTCCTCTACATTCTTTTTTGTTAACGAATTCGACAAAAATATTTTGCTCATTTAGAATTAAATCTTCCACAGAATCCCACCTTAGCAAACGGTTGACTTTCTCCATAGATTTTTCTAATTCCTCATCAAAAATCTTCATTTTTACCATTTTTAATATTTCGTATTTTTTTAATTATTTTTTAAATAATTTTAATATCAAATCAATAATTATTTCCCGATCTATTTAAAGAAATAAAAAGGATAGACGGTAATTTATCGGTAAAATTAAGACGTGTTTGATTGGTTATCTTTCACCGTCTACTCTTAATACAAGGTATTTAACTTTCACGTCAATTTTACAAGTATCATCCATCAATATAATATTCAATATTTATTGAAAAGAACTTCTTAAAAGCATGAATTTTAGATAAGATTTTCTCAATTTCAGCTTGAGTTTTAGGAGAATACTTATTTTCCATATATGTATAATTAAAAAAGGGATATTAAAAGGTCTAAAATTTTTATTTATTCAAATGTTATTTCACCAATATTAAAAATATCATCACCTAATCCTATCTTTGATTTTGCTACCTTTGATTCATAAGATAGTGGATTATTCAAGGGAGATTTTCCAAAAATTTGTGGTGAAGTTATTCCAGTTATTA
>Ga0209976_10002217_pt1 | contig 11117 bp, 4 predicted proteins | sample SumtaG_FD_182806 | JGI IMG/M metagenome (GOLD analysis project Ga0209976, IMG submission 182806) | Deep subsurface microbial communities from Indian Ocean to uncover new lineages of life (NeLLi) - Sumatra_00157 metaG (SPAdes) (version 2) | ecosystem: Environmental > Aquatic > Marine > Oceanic >... | reverse complement strand
TATACATTAGGGGCTGATTCACCAAGTACTACATGTTATATCGATGCTTTAGGATACTCTTGGGATCCAAACTATATTACTGCTACTAATATGCTTGGAAGTGATAATTATAATGATATTGGTTTACAAATCTGGAATACTTTTGAAACAAATGAAACTGATGGAACATTATCATTTTGGATAAATGGAGATTTTGATGATTTATATGAATATTTTAGAATTTATTTAATGCAAGATAATGATTTTATAACTTCGATTAAAATTAACCAATCATATTTATTTTATTTAGATGGAACTTCTTGGGTTAATAGTACTGTTTATGTTTCAAATACTTGGCACTATGTTAGATTTTATTTTGATACCGTTGCAGATACTTATGATTTATGGTTTGATTATTCTGATTATACTTATTGTGATGATGGAATAAATTTTAATATGACTTTAATCGATTCTGATGTTCCATTCCAGCAAACAACTACTGGAATTGACAGAATTATGTTTGAAACTACTTGTGGTACAGATATTCCAACATATAAAATAGACGCATTATTATATTCATGGGTAAATGCTACTCTTGATTTGAATTTAATTCCTGATACCTATGCTGAATTTGATATAAAAATCGCATTAGACGTGAGTGATGATTACTATTATATTGGAGTGGTTTTATATTGGGCATTTTTAACAGAATCAGATGAGTATGTTAATTTTACGTGGTATAATTTTGATACTGATACATGGGATGTTATAATTAGAGATTATTTTGAAGATTCAGATGGAACACCAGGACCTTGGACTGAATATTATAATAGTAGTGGTTGTTTTAATAGTACATTTTTAGATCCATATATAAATAGTACAGGAGGGATATTATTTAGATTCAAGATTTTAGATTTTAATGATGAATTTGAAGTTTATTTTGATGAATTACGAGTGTTTATGCGTGGTTATGTCCATCCTACAATTGAAAAAGAATTTGATTGGAGGGGAATATGGAGATATAGGTGGTTTTTACGGAATGCATGGAATGCATCATGGTTGTGGACAGATTGGATATATTATGAAGTAATTCCTCTTTTTGGATGTGCTAATTTTGAAGGTGTTTCAGAAAGTCCATATTCAACATATTGGAAGTTATTAGGAAGTGGAACCACTGTTGTAGAAAGGTTTTCAGATGATATGGATGCTGGAACATGGGATTTAGATGGTGTAGGTTCAAGAACATTTGAAAAAACAGTAGTTGAAAGTGTAGATTATTTATTAAATAATTATTCATTATCGAATAATTTTGGTTATACAGGGACTCATTGGTATACATTTGCGCAGACTGACTTTCCATCTGAAATTACATGGGATGGTACAAATTTTTTTATTATAGATATGATTAATGATGAAGTTTATAAATATACTGCTGCTGGAGCATATGTTAGTAGTTGGGATACAAGTGTGCAGACTAATAATCCATCTGGAATTACGTGGGATGGTACAAATTTTTTTATTATAGATATGACTGATGAAGAAGTTTATAAATATACTGCTGCTGGAGCATACGTTAGTAGTTGGGATACAAGTGTGCAGACTAATAGTCCAAATGGAATTACATGGGATGGTACAAATTTTTTTATTTTAGATGCGGGTGATAAAGAAATTTATAAATATACTGCTGCTGGAGCATACGTTAGTAGTTGGGATATAAGTGTGCAGACTAATTCTCCATCTGGAATTACATGGGATGGTACAAATTTTTTTATTTTAGATGCGGGTGATGAAGAAGTTTATAAATATACTGCTGCTGGAGCATACGTTAGTAGTTGGGAAGTAAGTGGACACGATATTCCAATTGGAATTACGTGGGATGGTACAAATTTTTTTATTTATTATTTTAATACTGAAGTTGTTTATGAATATGCACCAAATAATATTATTTCAAAATATTATTATGGTGGAAGTCTTATTTATATGCAAACTGATGTAACTGAAACCCTCAATCTTAGAAATACACAATATGGAAGTGATATTAGTGTTGTTGAAGGAGAATATATGTATTTTTATGTTAATTCTACTACAGAAAATGTTAAAGTAAAATTTTATGATGATGGAGTAGAACAGATTGAATATACTTTATTAGAGAATAATGTGAATCCAAATAACCAAACAATATTATTTAATATTGATTCTGATTTTACATTTGATTCATTAGAGTTTATAGGAGAAGATATGAGTGATGTGGAATATTTTGTTTGTTATGGTTATGAAGTATATGGATATACATCTTCAGAAAGAGTATATGATATGTATGTTGATCCTGATGGTAAGGATACTTTAATGTGCCAATTTGGAAATTATACTTTAGAAATTTATGAACGAGATGGTGGTTCTTTTAGTTTACAGGAATCACAAAATATTACTTTAACAGAGAGTTTATTAACTGTAATTTATGTTCCTGCTCGTGTATGGTATTTAAAAATTTACCATTATGCACATGAATTATCTGATATAACGATCACAGGACCAGAAAATAGAACTTTAACAGCAGGAAGGGATGAAATACTTGAACTTCGGTTATTAGAAGGAGATTATGTAGTTAATTGGACTAATGGTGAAACTGGATTATCAAGTACATATGTTGTGGCATTATATTCAGATCAGAGTTTAATATTTGAAACCACATATTATACTGTGTATTTTAGTTTATTTGATCAATATAGTAGAAGAGTAGATGATACATTGTTTTCATTTTACTTAAATGGTACACGTAAAGATTTTGGACCTGTTGAATTACGTTCTGCTGATTATAATATTACTGTATATGATTATTTGAGTGTATCTGTATTTGAACAAACTATTACATTAGAAACATTTACAGAATATAATATAATAATTACTATATTTGAACTTGAGATTAGACATCTTGGAGTAGAAAATAGTAATATTACATTATTTGAGACTACAACTCATAATCATATTAATTTTTCAATGTCACCAGATTCAACCAGATTTTTTATGTTATCTAATTCAACGTATAATGTCACTTGGGTAAATGGAGAAGATGGTTATATTACTAATTATGATATAACATTAGATGAGAATTTTATATTAACTTTAAATACAACATTTTATATTGTTTATTTTAGCTTGTATGATCAGAATGGTGTAAGATTAGATGATTCCTTATTCTCGTTATATATTAATGCTACGAGGAAAGATTTTGGATTTGTAAGTTTAGAATCTAACGATGTCACTGTTTTAGTACATGATTATTTAAATATAACAGTTTTTAATCAAGTTGTGGTTCTTAGTGGTTATACAGAATATAATATAATAATTACGGTTTTTGAATTACAAATTAGACATTTAGCTCAAGTAAGTAGTAATATTTCTATATCAGAAACTACAACTCATAATCATATTAATTTCTCAATGTCTCCCAATTCCTTAAATAAATATATGTTGTCGGATTCTGTTTATAATGTTACATGGTGGAATGGAGAAAATAATGTAGCAATAGTTTATGGAATAACTTTAAATATTAATTTTATGTTGACATTGAATACCACATATCATACAATATATTTTGGATTATTTACATATGATGGACTTGGTCTAAATAGAGATTGGGTTAGATTTTATATAAATGGAACAAGAAAAGATTTTGGTATAAATATAGTAGAATCCGAAGCAATAAATATAACAGTTTTAGATTATTTTAATAATACATTAGCAAGTGAAATAATTGATGCTTCAGTTTATTCTGAATATAATATTTATGTCGAAGTTTATTCTTTATATCTTTTAAATCGGTTTACGTATTATGATTTAGTAATGAATATAACTCAAGTAGGTTCTGGATATAATATGTCACAATTAGTTTCTTCTTCTTCTGCCTTACTTTACAGATTTATTCCAAATGTTAATTATACTATTAATGCAACTTATATTAATGGAACCGTATATAATATACGAACAATTAATTTAACTGAAAATACTCAAATAGAGAGTTTTGGTATTGCAAGTGCACCCGAAGAATATCCAAAGAATGTATATTTTGGTGTTTATACAACTACAGGATTGGGGATAGATCATGATTTACTTAGATTTTACATAGATAGTAATAGAACTGACTTTGGATTTAATACAATAGGAAGTATGATTATTAATATTACTGTAACTGATTATTTTAATACTACATTATTCACTCAAATAATCAACACTTCAGGTATTTATGAGTATGATATATTAATAACCCTATATTCTTTAAAGATTAAAAATGAAGCAAGAGTAGCAGCAAATTATACATTAAGTTTAGGAGTCTTAGAAACAACTGGATATATACTTCCAGAAGAAATTATAGAATACCAATTAGCTACTAATAATTATATATTTATTTATACTAATAATGAAGATGGCTCTTCGGATACAATTAATATTAATTTAAATCAAGATAGGGTTTATATTCTAAATTCCACATATTACACTATTTACTTTAGTTTATTTGATCAAAATGGTATACGATTAGATGATTCATTATTTTCATTATATTTAAATAGTTCAAGAAAAGATTTTGGATTTGTTGAATTGGAATCCGATGATGTTACTATTTTAGTACAAGATTACTTAAATTTTACAGCTTTTAATAGTGTTATTACTCTTAGTGGTTCTACAGAATATAATATAATTATTACTGTATATGAATTACAAATTAGACATTTAGCTCAAGTAAATAGTAATATTACTTTATTTGAGACTGTGACTCATAATCATATTAATTTTTCTATGTCTCCTGACTCTTTAAATAAATATATGTTATCTGATTCAACTTATAATATAACATGGACTAATGGAGAGAATTCTGTTTCAACAACATATGATATAACTTTAAATATAAATTATATTTTAACCTTAAATACTACATATTATAATATTTATTTTACTTTATTTGATTTAAATTTACATGTAATAGATTCACTTCAATATGAACTTAGATTAAATAATACACTTCAAGATTTTGGTTTAGTTACAGATTTACAAACTGATGATTATAGTATTACAGTTCAGGATAGATTTGGAACTTCTTTATTTAATAGCATTATTACTTTAAGAGGATTAAGTGAGTATAGAATAGATATTACTTTATATGAACTTCAAGTTAGACATTTAGGTCAACTCAATAGTAATTTAACGTTAAATGAAACTACAGGTCATATTGGTTTAAATTTCTCAATGGCACCAAATACTATAACATCTTTTATATTAGGGAGTTCAACTTATAATATTACATGGATAAATGGGGAGGATTTAGTATCTACTACGTATGATATAACTTTAAATATGGATTATATTTTAACCTTAAATACTTCTTATTATGATATTTTCTTCAGTTTATTTGATTTAAATTTACATATAATAAATCCAAGTCAGTATGTATTTAGATTAAATGGAACTATTCGGGATTTTGGTTTAATTACATATTTACAAACTGATGATTATACTATTACTGTTATGGATCGATTTGGAACAAGTTTATTTAATAGTCTTATTACTCTAAGAGGATTAAACGAATATAGAATTGATATTACATTATATGAATTACAAATTAGACATTTAGCACGTGTGAATGGTAATATTTCTATATCAGAAACTACAACCCATAATTTTATTAATTTTTCAATGTCTCCAAATTCCTTAACATCATATATATTAGCAAATTCAATTTATAATATTACTTGGTGGAATGGGGAAAATGGAGCAATAACAGTTTATAATATAAATCTAAATATAGATTATATTTTAACCTTAAATACTTCTTATTATGATATTTTCTTCAGTTTATTTGATTTGAATTTACATACCATAGATCCAAACTTATATGAATTTAGATTAAATAGTACAAGAGAGGTTTTGGGGTTTGTTGAGGATTTACAAACTGATGACTATATAATTACTATTATAGATAGATTTGGAATTTCTTTATTTAACAATGTTGTTAATTTAAGGGGATTAAATGAGTATATGATTAATATTACTTTATTTGAGCTTCAGATTAAACATTTAGCACGTGAAAATAGTAATTTAACCTTAAGTGAAACAACAACTCATAATGGTTTAAACTTTTCTATGGCTCCAGATACTTTACAGAGTTTTATATTAGGAAGTTCAACCTATAATGTTACTTGGACAAATGGTGAAAACAGTGCAGTAGAAATATATTATATAAATTTAAATGTTAATTTTATTTTAACCTTAAATACTACATATTATTCTATATGGTTTAGTTTATATGATCAAAATGGTGTAAGATTGGAAGACTCATTATTTTCATTATATATTAACACAACACGAAAAGATTTTGGACCTGTTGGGTTAGAATCAAATAGTACTCTTATCTTAGTGCAGGATTTCTTAAATGTAACAGTTTTTAATCAAGTTGTGGCTCTTAGAAATTTAAATGAATATAATATTATAATTACAGTATTTGAACTTCAGATTAGACATTTAGCAAGAGTAAGTAGTAATTTAACATTGTTTGAAACAACTACACATAATGGTTTTAATTTTTCTATGGCACCAGATACGATACGATACTTTATATTATCTACTTCTATATATAATGTGACATGGACTAATGGTGAGAATTATGCAATAATAACATATGATATAAATTTAAATGTAAATTTTATTTTAACTTTAAATACTACATATTATAGTACGTATTTCAGCTTATATGATCAGGGTGGTGTAAGATTGGAAGATTTTCTATTTTCATTATATATTAATAATACAAGAAAAGATTTTGGGTTTGTTGAATTAGAATCTGATGATATTCTTATTTTAGTACAAGATTTCTTAAATGTAACTGTTTTTAATCAAACTGTTACTATTACTGGAATAGCTGAATATAATATAATAATTACGGTTTTTGAATTACAAATTAGACATTTAGGAAGGGAAATTTCGAATGTTTCAATTTCTGAGACTGTTACTTTTAATTTTATTAATTTTACTATGTCTCCAAATTCTTTAAATAAATATATGTTAGCTAATTCTTCATATAACGTTACTTGGTGGAATGGAGAAAATATGGTTGCTATTACATATAATGTAACATTTACTACATTAAATGCTAGTTTTGTTTTGACATTAAATACAACATATTTTACGGTATATTTTGGATTATTTACAAATGATGGACTGGGTTTAGATTATGATTCGGTTAGATTTACCATAAATTCGGTAAGAAAAGATTTTGGACCTGTTGAGTTAGAGCAGGATTCAAATAATTTAACAGTAACTGATTATTTTAATGAAACGTTATATTCTGTTATTGTTAATTTGTCAGCTTTTACTGAATGGAATATATTTGTTGAGATATTTACATTATATTTATTCAATAATTATACTCATTTTATAAGTATTGAAATTGAGCGGAATGATATTAAGATAAATTGTTCAGTTCCACCTCAAATGTTATTTCAATATAGGTTTTTGCCTAATGTGGAATATAAGATTATATGGAATAATGAGAATGGAACTGAAATTGATAGTTTAGAATTTGAACTTGAAGATAATGGACAAATTGTAAGTTTTGGTTTTTATACCGCAGTGGTTCCATATAATCCACTTCCCGATATGGAGAATTGGATGGTTTATTGGATAATAATAATTGTGTTTATAGTTATTTTTGGTGGAATAGCAATTGTAATATATTATAAATATAAAGTTAAAAAATTAAGAGAAAAGAGAAGAAATCCTGCTAGTACTGTAAATCAGTTAGTTGTAACAAAAAAACCATTTTATTAAATGTAAAATTTTAAAAACAATTAAACTATAATTATAGTAATAATTAAAAATTGAATGATAAAAATGCCAAGTGTAACTAAACGAATTATTAATAAAAACGTGCTTAATCAGAAAAATGTGGGACATACTCCCATATCTTATCTTTTAACTTTATTAGGGATTGGTATTATGGCATATATAGGAATAAAATATATTGGTAGTTCAGATCCTTTAGAAGTGTCTTATGCTGGATATGCGTTTCTATTTGCAGGTCTTGGTTTAGTTGGGTTTTTTACGATTGATTATTTTGATAATAGAAAAATTAATATTATTCCAAAACCATTTAATGAAATTGATATGGCTAAATTTGTTATTGTGGCTATTGTTATGTGGATTGGTGGGATGTATATTGATTTTGTAACAAGATTAACAATACGTTTAGCTTTATCAGATATGGATTTGATATTGTATTATATTTTTGCGGCTGTATGCGAGGAGTTATTTTTTAGAGCTTTTTTAATAAATTTTATAATAGGTATATCAACTAAAAAGGGTAAAAAACCAAAAATGATAGTTATATTATTTGCTTTAATTGTATCTTCCTTTTTGTTTATGGTTATTCATTTACAGGTTTATGGTTCTAATATGCCTATGATGGTTTCAACATTATTGGGTGGATTTTTATTAGGTGGTGGATATATTATATTTCGGGATATTAGTGCTAATATAGGTGCACATGCACTTAAAAATGCTGTAGGATATATAAATTTGGTGAAACTTTGAAAATAAAGCAAATAACAAAAAAAAGATTAATATTGGTCAATTTAATTATATTTGTTATTTTATTTTCTGCGTCGTCATATTGGGGGTATTATGCAAATAAACCTGTGTTCATCAATAATTATATAGAAGATACTTTTGAAGATCAAATTCCTGGTATTTTTCCGATGGGATGGATTTCTGGTGTAAGACCATTTAATTCAAGAGTTGTTTTCGATGATGGAAATAAGGTTATGGAAGTTAGAGGTACAGCATCTGAAGATGTAGAAATTGCAAGAAGATTTAAAAGAACCTCTAAAGGTATCATTGAATGTAAAGTAAAAATTCCTAATGTAAATGTGCGGTTTGTAATTCATATTCCTCAGTTGGATAGAGAATATGATCCTTATGATGATATAATTATAGCATTTTTAGATGGTGGTATTTATGTAGTTGGAGAAGATAATCTTGTTACACAAGAAGAAGATCCAACTTTTTGGGAACAGTTAATATTGTTAAATGATAATATATCATGGGCTATTAATGAGCAGAGTTTAGTGGATTCTGATTCTATTCTGGAATATGAATTTAATATATGGGTTTCAATAAGAATAGATTTTGACAGGGATGGATTTTCATTAATCATAGATGATGAATCTTTAGGAATATTTAATTATCCAAGGTATAATCCACCTTATTTTGCATCATTATATTTTTGTGTATTTGCAACTTCATATAATTTTCAATTTTATGTGGACAATGTAAAAATTACGTTAATTCAACCTGTGGATTATATACATCCAGGAAATGTTGTTTTTTTAATGATAATGTTAATTTCTTTCATTGGGTTTTATATTTTATATAAAAAAAATAAAGGAAAAAAAGGAAGAAAAAAATTAAAATAATAAAAGAGTTGATGTTAAATGTCAAATAGAATACAAGATTTAATAATAGTTGGGAAAGAAAGAAAAGAATTAAAAAGGGAAATTGTAATATTAAGATATATTATTATGGTTTTAGTAATTATTATTGCCATTCTTACTGTTATTGTAATAGGGGATTTTGTTATTATTTGGGGTGGAGCAATGATAAATGATCCAAATCTTGAATTGGGTATAATAAATATTTATATATAATTTTATATGTACAATGATTTTATAAATAAGAGGAGAAAAGAATGAAAACAAAAAAAATTGGACATGTTATATTAGTAATATTTACAATAAGTTTAATTACAATACCTTTTGCTTTTACAAGTTCAGTAAGGATTGGAATTGATCCTGAAGATGATGTGTTAGAGGTTAAACTTCTTGATTTAGATAATATGAAAGACTGGCTTGATAGTAATTATTTTAGTAAGAGGGATCCTGATTTTAAGTGGTTGTATGAATTAGATAATGATTGGTTTAAAACAGAAGATGGGCCTGATTGTATTGATATTGTTAAATGGGGTCTTGTTAATTATGGAAGTGGTAATAGTAGTATATTTATTGAAGTTAAAGATATAATAGATTATATTGATAGTGAATTTTTTCAAATTGATATTTTAATTGTATATAAAGATGCAGCTAACAATGAAGAAATACAATGGTTTGGAGAAATTGAATATGAGGATGATGACATAACAGATAACGATTTTAAAACTGATTTCAATTATGGTTCGGCTAATTCATCGTCTATGACTGGAGATGTGGATATACATAAAGTTAATAACACATATGAAATTTATTTTGATACTACTTGGATGACTGAGATTGATGATGATGTAATAGTAGATAATATGTATGGTCTTGTATTTGGATATAGTTTTAATACAACAACCAGAGCAAATGTAACAGCTACTTTTTTCGATTTTTTACCAAATAGTTATTATGGTCAAAGTGGAAGTATAGAAGATAGTAATACAGGTAGTACTATTGAACTTGCTGATACTATTTTATTTGCGGGTGTAGTTTTGGCTTTTTTAATAATAATATTTCTTATTGTAGCTTTTTATAATAGGGGTAGAAAAGGAGGAAGAAGTAAACGGACTGGGAGAACATATTAGAAGGGAGAGTTTATGTATGAGAGTAAAAATTTCGTGGTCAAAAACAATAATGACTACTATTGGAGCACAAATTATAGTTTTTATAATTTTTTTATTGGTTGAAGTTTTCTGGGCAGATGTTATAAGGAATTATGTAAATAATTTATATTTAGGTGGATTTTATACTGTACCTTTTTTAGTATTATTAATTGGTATTTTTGCTAGTTTTTTAATATCTCTTGTTATTTATATTATTATTATTAAACATAATAGAATGCTTGTATTTATATTATGTTTGACTTCGGTTATATTAACATCTTTAATGTTAGTATTTATTAGTTTTATTGTTATTGAATTATCTTATCCTGAAGTTTTTGCCAGTTTTACAATATTAGAGAGATTTATGTTAATTCCACAATATGTAATATTTTTTGCGATTTATGTAGTAGAATCCCCAGTGTTATTATGGGATTATACATCGATTATTTTTGGTGTATTTATGTTAATATTAATAAAGTTATTTGTATATGAACAGAAATCAAAAAAAAAAATAAAA
>Ga0209976_10002216_pt1 | contig 11118 bp, 10 predicted proteins | sample SumtaG_FD_182806 | JGI IMG/M metagenome (GOLD analysis project Ga0209976, IMG submission 182806) | Deep subsurface microbial communities from Indian Ocean to uncover new lineages of life (NeLLi) - Sumatra_00157 metaG (SPAdes) (version 2) | ecosystem: Environmental > Aquatic > Marine > Oceanic >... | reverse complement strand
CCATTATCTTCGGCTACATGGAGGTGAATAGTGGGATCAATACCGTAAAAAGTACCTTTTGTCAGAATAGGTTTAATCTCCTTATAAAGTAGAAGTGCATTTTTTAATGCCTTATACTTCATGTTGTTTTTATCTTTCAATCCTCCAATCCCTATGTGCCTAGCAACTGAAGAATACCACCAAAACTGTAGCATATTTTCATTATCACTATTTTCATTTATGTGCAAATAGAGCGGGATGGAATATGCTAAATTATATTCATAAAGTTGAAAAGCTCTATGAGAGATTAAATCTTGCATGGGATTCCACATACATTCAAATCCCCAATTCTCATCGAAACTGTGTGGAAGATTATGTTGGTAATAAAGTTGATTACCCACTCCCCTATCATGAGCTTCAATAAGAATATTTGGGTACTTTTCCTTTACATTTTGAATCACTCGAAATATATTTTGAGCATGAGTTTGTCTACTCATTGGTACTTCATGACCGTGGTCTTTGCTATAACATCCAGTAAGATCTTCTAAAATATTACCTATGTCTAAAAAGTCAAACATTAAAAAGTCTATCCCTTCCTTTGCTAATTCTAATATTCTACGGCTCTTTTCTTGTACCCAGTTTTCATTAGTACACAAAGAATATAGGTTTAAATAAGGATCTGAAATAACTTTCACTCCATTTTTATTTCTTAGATAGAATTCATCGGGCTCATTCGATCCTTCAAAATTCATCATGAGATGCAATCCTAGCTTTAATCGATATTTATCATGAATGGCTTTGGAAAAATCTTTTAAGGTGCCAAAGCGAGCCTCATTCCAGATTTCACCCCCCATAAAAGTGTTCCAACCAGGGTCTAAATACAAACATTCTGCTCCGATATCTCGTGCTATCTCCGCTTCGTTATATAATTCATCTAAAGTATAGACTTCAAATTCGTCGTCATTTTTAAAGAACCCAGTTTTTTCGGCGGCCCATCCCAAATTGTATAATTCATTCCAATTAATAGGGGGATTATAATTTTTAGGAATGACATGTCCTTTTTCATCAAGATGGCTTCTATATAAGTAGTACCCATTTTTAAAATCTCCTTCATAAACACAGTATTTTGAGATGCCGAATTTATATGATTTTCCGCTTTCTAAAGTAGTAGCCATTTCGGGATTATTTTGACATAAGGAAGCTCCACCAAATATAAGGTATATATCCTCACATCCACGACCAGGTAATAGATGCGCAAATCTGCTGAATCGAGAGAATTCTAATTCAGTAGGATTATATTTACATGTAAATAATCCTCCCTCAGAATTTCCCCATAACCAACCTTCTGAACAAAATCCCGGCATTCGGTCTTCTCCAAAAAGCCAAGCATTGTGTAGAAGGTCGTGAGCACTGAAACTCTCCTTTTTTCGATCCTTGCCATGTCCAATAAATCTGCGAATGGGAATAGCTGTTAATTTATATTCATCTAAATTGTCCTTCCATCCCTTATATTGACAAAAAAATGCTTTTTTGAAGCCAAAATTGATCAACCCAAGTCTAACTCTTTTCGTCCCTAAATTATTTAGTGTTATCCTTTCATTCAGCCATTTACTATTTTCCTTTAGTTCAAATTCATGGGTTATTCTAATTTCCGTATCACGAAAAGTCCCTTCGATTATCAGTTTTTCTTTGTCTACTAATAGAATTTTTCGTTCTACAAGGTTTTTTGCTTTATACTCAGAGCCTAAATGATCCAAATAAAGATATCTCGATCCTCTCTTTTTGGATGTAATGAGGCGATAATGATAATCTTGATCGGCATAAATAACATTATTTTTTTTGCTACGTAACTCGTATATGTAATTCCCATCGTCCTCGTTTTGAATTTTAAGCTCCCACCAATTATTGGCTAAATTATAATCACTCTTTTTCATTTTTACCACTATAAATTTATCGAATTTACATGATTAGATATATCTATTCCATAACACATGTATATGAATTGAAAATTAATCGAATAATAATAATAATTTAACTCCATTCTAAAAAGAACTTGTTTTTTTAAATTATCTTAAAAAAAAATAGTGAAAATAAGTGTAAGATTTAAAAACTCTTAAAATAAAATACAAACCATTAAGATCTTTTTAACAAAAAAATTGAATATAGTATGAATGAAGTTTATGAAGAAAGTACAGAGTCAAGACATCCTCAATGGAGATATGCTTCCAATGCCTCATTCCAGTTTCCGGTATCACTTTTAATGAGTACTCTTGCTGTGTTTTTATTCTTTTACTATGAGGCCGTAATCGGATTAAATGCATGGTATATATTTCTTGCCTTGAGTTTATGGACCATTTGGGATGCTGTGAATGATCCTCTCATTGCGTTTCTAGTTGATAGAAATACAAAACTAACGAGAAGATTTGGAAGAAGATTCCCTTGGATTGTAATAGGGATAGCACCTTGGTGTTTATGTTTGTATCTTGTCTTCTCAGCTCCAGTAGTGGATGCTTCCTCAGGACCATGGATCGTATTTTGGTGGCTACTTATCTCATTAATCTTATTTGATTTATTTGGGACACTTGTTGGGGTGAATCTTGGTGTACTTCGCCCTGACTTATTTCGTACCGAAGAAGAGCGTCGACAAATGTCAAAATATTTCATGCCTATAGACATGGTGGCTGTCGCACTTGCTTTGATAATACCTCCCCTTTTCCTTGGGGCAGGAGCTGGGAGAGATGGATTTGCATTTATGGGTGCTATGGTTGCTTCTATAGCTCTTATTGGTGGTATTTTATTTCTCCCTGGAGCTAGAGAAGATAAGGTTGTTATTGATCGCTATTTTACTGGAGAATACGAGAGAATGAGTTTTTTTAAGGGAATGAAAGAGGTTGTTAAACTAAAGAGTTTCTTAGTTTACTTTGTTTTTATAACAGCTTGGGTTGCCTCAACTAACCTGATGATGGGAAATACTGTATTTTTAACAATTTATGTTGTGCGTGCTAGTCCCGACGAAGTATCAATGTTATTTGCCACTATGATTCTAGGTGCCTTTGTATCTATTCCTTTCTGGCTTAAAGCTCTAAAAAAAATGAAGAACAATAAAAAGTTGGCGACGATCGGAGGCTTTTCAGTTTCTGCAGCTATGGTCCCAATAACATTTTTTCAAACAATGATAGATCTGTTAATTATATTGTTTATTCTCGGGTTTTGCTTGGGCTCACTATGGGCGTTTATATATACAATAATTGAAGCCAATGTTCAAGATGACTATGCCGTAAAGACTGGAAAGAACCAGAAGGCTATCCTTGTAGGAACTTCAGCATTCTTAGGTAGATTAGCGGCTACTCTTGATGAATTAATTATAGCAACTGTTCACACTTTGACAGGATTTAAACCGGGATATGATACATATGAGGGACTAGCAGGTGCTGTTGCTGACATAGAATTAGTAATCTTGGGCATCCGCCTTCTATCGGGTGTCATCCCTGCGATCATTATGTTCATAGGAACTCTTGTTTTTTGGAAGTATTACCCATTAACGCAGGATGTAGTACTAAAAAATAAAGAAGAACTCAAGAAATTGGGTTTCTAATAAATTTTTTCTCCCTTTTTTTTGTAATGTGCAATAAATTTCCAAAATAAGAATAATTTTTAGGTTTAATGGTAATACGAGATAGATTTAGAAAAGAAATGAAAAAAGCTAAAATTGAGAAAAAGATATTAAATTAAAAAATCTTAAAAACCTTTCTTCAATCAAGATTAATATTCAAAATGATATTCAACAAAGAAGAAATTCTGTCTATACTCAAAAATTTAAAGAGTGAAATTAAAACAAAGTATAGAGTAAAAAATCTTGGGCTTTTTGGTTCTTATGTCAAAAAGGAGCAACAAGAAGCAAGTGATATAGATATCCTAGTAGAATTTGAAGAAGATGCGGATCTTTTTCATTTAATTGGACTATCACTATTTCTTGAAGAAAATTTCAATGTAAAAGTAGATGTTGTCTCAAAGTCTGCTTTAAAAGAGGAATTAAGGGATAATATTTTACAAGAGGTAATATATGCTTGAGAAATTTGCGGTATATCTAAAGGATATCAGCTATATTCTCATTAATTGGTATCAACACATTAATGCTAAATAAAAAAAGAAAAATAATGAAAAAATAAATCAACAATTTTATTATTTTTAATATTTTACATATTGCTACAGTGAATAGGTGGCTTTTTATCAATCCAAGGTCTTTCTTGCTCCAATTGAGCCGCTAAACGGAAGAGTGTTGCCTCATCTCCGAAAGGACTTGCGAATTCTACACCGATTGGTATATTTTCGGAGGTCCAATATAATGGTACAGACATAGCTGGTTGACCTGTGATATTATACACGTATGTAAATGTCGTCATATTATTCATCAGTTGTATTGCCCTGCTTACCTTTTTTGCGGAAAAAGATCCAAGTTTTGGTGGCGGAATTGTACATGTTGGAGTAAGAAGTAAGTCATAACTACCCCTATGAAACCAATGTGCGATTTTACGGGAAAAGAGCTGACATTCTTCTATGGCACTTAAATAATCTGCCCCGGTTCGATTTGCAGCATTATTAAAAACTAACCAAGTTATAGGCTCTACTTGGTCTTCTGTTATCTTTTTACCTAATCTCTTTCCCCAATGTGCAAATACTTGACCATCGCCACATGACCATATAATTCCAAAAGTCATGAAAAGATTTGTATAACTTAGATCATCTGCATTTATTTCCTCAACATTATGACCTAAGCTTTCGCATAGTTGAGCAGCATCTCTCACAGCTTTTTCACACTCTGGATCGATTTTAGTCCCAAAATTCCATCCTGTTGGAATTGAAGATAAAAAACCTATTTTTAGCTGGCCCACTTCTTGGCCAACCTCCTCTAGAAACGGGCGTTTTTTTGGAGGTGCATAGTAAGGATCCCCTATGCTATGCCCAGAGGTTATATCCAATAGAGCAGCTGAATCCCTTACAGTACGAGTTAAAGCATGTTCCATTACCATTCCACTGAAAAGATCACCAAAGTATGGGCCTACCGGATTTCGTGCACGAGTGGGTTTCAAACCGAAAACACCACAACAAGAGGCAGGAATACGAATTGAACCTCCACCATCATTGCCATGGGCCATTGGAACGATACCAGTGGCTACAGCAACCGTTGATCCACCACTCGATCCACCTGAAGTTATACTTTGATCCCATGGATTTAATGTAGGTCCAAATAGAGTAGGTTCTGTTGTAGGAACTAACCCAAATTCTGGAGTATTAGTTTTGCCGATTATAATCAATCCCGCAGTTTTGTGTCGTTTTACTAATTCAGTATCATTTTTCGAGATATATCCCTTAACAGCTGAAGACCCCTCATTAAAGGGCGCCCCTTCATATTCAGCAAGGAGATCCTTTAAAAGAAAGGGCACACCATAAAATAAAGACTCTATTTTTTTGCCAGATGCAATTTCCTTATCCATTTTTTCTGCATTTTTACGCGCTTCGTCATACAACTTATGAATCACAGCATTGAGTTTCGGATTAATATACTCGATTCGCTCAATAGACATCTCTACTAATTCGGACGGTTTAATTTCCCCATCTCTAACCATTTCTCCTAAGCCAATTGCATCATTTTCAATTAATTCAACTTTCATAGTTATTTCCCTCTTGATTTTTACAATATTATTTATCTTCTTTCTCTTAATACTGCAAATAAGATAGATATATTTAAATACATATTTGTAATAATTTTAATTGATAATCCATTTGAAGGGAGAATTTAAGAGAAATTTAACAGAATAACAAAAATGAGAGATGGTAAATAAAATGGCAGAGATGTCAAATCAGTTTAGAATTGTCCTATTATTTAATATAATTGTTGCATTTATCTATGGTTTTATGTATTTGGTCATACCAGAAATAACTCGCGTTTTACGGGATGCTACTTTTTATGATCCCCAATTCTGGAGGCTTTGGGGTGGAACTTGTATATGTATCGGAATTATGGGCATAATTGGACTCATGAGGAACGTATGGGAAGAAGTGAAAATTTTAATTGAATTTGCAATCATCTGGCTCATTATGGCTCTTATTATAGGGTTATGGTCTTTCAGTCTCATGCCTCGTACAGCCATCGGAATAGCTAGTCAATGGTTCGATAATATACTAATTTTAATAATCATTGCTATTGATACATATGCCTACATCCAAGAAGAAAAGTAAACTCGTAAGTAAATTAAATAATTAGGGTAATTTTTTTTTCTTTCTATTCTCTATAAATTATAGTTTTTACATCATTCTAAAAACATTATAGGTTTATTTGCTGTTATATGAGCTGATTTTTTGCGATAAGGATTAAAGGCCTATTGCCATAGTTAACATTCTTTAAGTTTTAAAAATTAAGATTTAATATGCCTAAAAAATTTCCTACTGTTTCTAAAGGATTTAATCCCTTTTGCGATTTGATAGGGCTAAATTTTACAAAATTTCGAACGGGTTATACACAATGCACTTTAAATTTAACTCAAGATTTATTAAATCCACATAAAACTGTGCATGGAGCAGTGCTTTATGCGATGGCGGATACTGGGATGGGTGGAGCATTGTATTCCTTGTTAGAAGAAGAGGAACTGTGTGCAACTATAGAAGTTAAAATTACCTACTTTAAAGCGGTTAAAACAGGAATCTTAGTGTGCGATACAAATGTGATTAATAAGGGAAAAAAAGTTGCCGCTTTGGAATCCGAAATTAAGCAAGACGACCAATTAATTGCTAAAGCATCCGGTACTTTCTCCATATTTGAAATTAAGTAAAGCAACATACAATAAAGGCATCATAAAATCTCAATCTTTTCGGCTAATATCTGTTCTTTTAACAATGGATGAAGTGAATTATATGTTAAAACATTAACTTTACAGTTCAATTCTTCTTCCAACTCGACCTTTAATCCCCCCAGATTTAACAGACTTTTCTGACCTTGGAACTCCACTAATATATCTATATCACTGTCTTGAGTCATTTCTCCTCTTACAATTGAACCAAATAAAGAAGCTCTTTTAACATCATGCCTTTTTAATACATCTAATATTATATCTTTAAACCTATCAATCTGAGTTGACATTTTGGTACAATATCCCTTAATTTTTGTTTATTTCTATTGGTTAAGTATTCTAACTGATTTCTTGTCCTTTAAGTGACTTCTTATGAGCCCACTCCATTAAAGGGATAATAGCATTTCTAGCTTCAATCCCATCCTGAGTTAGCGAATATTCAACGCGAGGGGGAATTTCAGGAAAAGCATCTCTCTTAAGTAATTCGGATTTTTCTAAGTCTTTCAATCGATCAGCTAAAGTTTTTGGACTGATTCCTTTTATACTTTTTAATATTTTGTTAAATCTTATTGTACCATGATTGCTAATGGTTCCAATTATGACTAGTGCCCATTTTTTACTTAGTACGTTAATAATACCCTCAACAGGACAGAAGCATATACCATTCTCTCCAATATCTCCACTACAAGATTCATTAGTAATTTTCATAGTAACTTACCTTTTTGCTACTAACTATAATGTTATATACTTGATCATTTAAATAGTTTACATTCTATATTAACTATATAATTTAAATTAATGGAGGAAAATACATGAAAAGAACGAATATACCTAAACAGATAGAAAATTCTGAAGAAGAAAATTGCAATTGTTCTTGTGGTTGTTTAAGTGGAAAGGAAAAGGATGAGAAATTAGAAGAAAAGGATTTTAAACTCACGGATCTATAAAGTAAGAGCTTAAGAAAAGCTTTTTCTACATTTCTCGTTTTAAAACAATTATAATTCGAAATTCCCAATAATCATTTTTTTTTAATACTCATTCTGAAAGATAATTAAGAGCAGTAAGAGCAAAAATTTTTGTAGTCTCAATAAGTTCATCAATACTTACAAATTCATCTTCTGCATGCACATTATTTTCATGAGTTAAACAGTAATCATCAGAATAGTTTGATCTTTAACGAAGTTAGCTAAGTTTCAAATTTGAATGAGATATTAACTCTAATTTCATAAAAATGCTATTCTTCCAGGCCAACTGTTTTCTTTTCAGCTCGAGGAGGGACACGGTAATATTTTAAATCAGGATAACCTATTGTAAACGCGCCTACTATACGCCCTCTAATATTCGCTAGTTTTTTTATTTTAGGTTGGAACTCGATAGCTAACTGCATCATTCCTACCCAACAAGTCCCTAATCCTAATGCCTGAGCAGCCAATCTTCCATAAGTCACAATTATCCCAATATTACAACCTGCTAATGCATCTTTGCTTTTGGTTGTCACAAGAATGACATGGGGGGCATCAAAAAATACGGGGGCTTGGTATGTTTTTTTAAGGAGGTCAAGTTGGAGTCTAAGTTGTGGACCTTTTAATTCGTCATAAATTGCATCTGATATTGCTGTTAATTTATCCCTACTTGAAATAATTGAAAATCTCTCACTTCTTCTGTTTGCTCCAGTAGGAGCATATTGCATCGCCTTTAAGACTTTTTTTAATATTTCAAGTGGAACTTTATCCTTTTTATAATGGCGAACAGAACGATTGGCAGTGAGAAAATGAAAGGCATCCTCATAAGAGACTATCTCCTGTGGACTTTCTACATTCTTAAATGTAAAGGCTTCTCCCATGTTTTCATACATTATTGCATCTTCAGGACATTGACCAATACATTGGCCGCATAAAATGCAGCTCTTGTCCGGGTCTTCATAGATAATTGTCTCATGGTCCTCTGTTTTTTTAAAATAATACCCCGGTCTGAGACACGATACTAAACATGTTCCACAACCAGTGCATTTTTCATAATCAATTCCTAATATCGGCATTTTTACTATATTCTAATAATCATATATATTAATTTCAATGAATTAAATGAAAATCTATTTTACTTTATTTAAGTTTTTTGAGGATATAAACTCTAAAGATTGATTTTTAGATGGCCTAGGAAATATTATTAATAATATATTCCAAATATTCTACATATAACATAAAAAGTATAGATAATGAACAGTTATGAAAATCATTAAGGGATTTCCAGCCACTACAAATAGTAATTATCAACTGAATGTAACTACACTTATTAAACATGCCGTGAGAAATTACGGCAGGCAAGAAATAGTGAGCAGGAAACATGATGGTACATTATTTCGTTATAAGTATGGAGATGCTTATAAGAGAATGCAACGTCTTGCGAATTCATTAAATACACTTGGAATAAAACCAGGAGACTCCATAGGAGTTTTGGCCTGGAATACACATGAAAATTATGAGATCTATTTTGGTGTTCCAGGTACAGGGGCCGTAATGCTTCTTTTAAATATGCGACTTGCTCCAAATGAATTAGTCTATATTGTAAATCATTCTAATGCAAAATTTATATTTGTTGATGAGACGTTAATTCCAATTGCTGAATCATTCGCGTCCGAATGTAAGACAGTAGAGGGATATGTTATTATCACTGATAAGGAATTAAGCGAAGTGAAAACAAGCCTTAAACCAATATTTAGCTATGAAGAATTATTAAATGAAGCCTCCCCATATTTCAAATGGCCAACAATTGATGAGAATTCGGCATATGGAGCCTGTTATTCGAGCGGAACAACAGGTCAACCGAAGGGAGTGTATTATTCGCATCGTGGGATGTATCTTCAAGCGATCACCTATGCTAATATTGCTTCGATGTCTGTAAACGACTGTGTCTTTCAAATTGTACCCATGTTTCATGTTATGGGGTGGAATACACCCCACGCAGCTACTTTCGTAGGTGCTAAATTAGTTTTTTCTGGAAAGTATAGTACCAATGAACTTAATGATCTCGCGGACATTCTTGTTCAAGAGAAAGTAACAGTTGCTAATGGTGCGCCCGCAATATTAATGCCCATGCTCGAATATATTAGGGAATTAGATACAAAACCCAATTTATCTGGAGCAAGAATTATTTCTGGAGCTTCTGAACCACCCATTAGTATGATGAAAGGATATTGGGATCTAACAAAAGGACTAATTGTTCATTCTTACGGGTCAACTGAGGCAATGGCGATCGTTACCTTAAATATTCCTAAACCTTGGTTAGAAAGAGAGTTATCTGAAGAAGAAAATTGGAATCTAAAAAAGAAACAAGGCATGATTGTGACCGGGCTTGATGTTAAAATTATAGATATGGAAGGCAATGATCTCCCCCATGATGGTAAATCTGCAGGTGAAGTACTCCTCCGCGGTCCATGGGTTACAAGCAGTTATTTTAATGCACCTGGTTCAGAGAATCAATTTACAGAAAATGGTTATCTAAAATCAGGTGATGTAGGCACTATTGACACAGAAGGATTTCTAAAAATTACAGATCGGATTAAAGATGTAATTAAGAGTGGCGGAGAATGGATATCTTCCATCGATATGGAGAACGAGATACTTTCATTCCCAGGAGTTCTTGAAGCTTCAGTTGTAGGAGTCCCCCATCCTAAATGGGAAGAACGCCCCTTGGCCTTAGTTGTACTACGGGAAGGAGTTAAATCTGTGAAAAAGGAGGATATTCTAAAACACCTCTCTAACAAATTTGCTAAGTGGCAGCTGCCTGACAAAATTTTATTTGTAAACTCAATTCCCAAAACCAGTGTAGGGAAGCTTAACAAAAAGAAAATAAGAATGGAGTATAAAGATATCTATATCTAACAAGTTAAATAATAAAAAATATATATTTAAAAAAGTATTTTCAAATTCAGACCAATTTTCGAGTTTATAAATAAGTTTATCATCATATTATAATTTATCAAAGAACTGGGTTAAATCGATTTTTTTCTTTAGAATAATTTTAAGAATTCCTTCCTCTTCCATGATTATAACTTCATCCCCATCCTTAAGCTCTTTTTCTCTCCAATTAGGAGACAATACAATTCTCCCTTGAGAATCAACCTTCTTTATTTCTGTATTAATTTTTTTTTATCACTTATTAGCAAATTCATCAAAGAATATGATTTCAACATTAAATGATTCATTTTCCATTGTATTTTCAAGTTCTTTCTCTTTATGATAAAATATTGCTTTTCCTTTAATCGATTCAGCTAATGCAATCGTTAAACAAT
>Ga0209976_10002213_pt1 | contig 11138 bp, 10 predicted proteins | sample SumtaG_FD_182806 | JGI IMG/M metagenome (GOLD analysis project Ga0209976, IMG submission 182806) | Deep subsurface microbial communities from Indian Ocean to uncover new lineages of life (NeLLi) - Sumatra_00157 metaG (SPAdes) (version 2) | ecosystem: Environmental > Aquatic > Marine > Oceanic >... | reverse complement strand
GGTAAGAACTTGGATAAAAACGAATTTACCAAATGCAAATCTTATAAATATGAATTCAACCGCTGAAGCTGTTAAAAAAGTTAAAGAATTAAATATGGAAAAGAATGGAGCAATTGGAACTGAATTTGCGAGTAAAATACAGGATTTGAAAATTCTTAGTTCAAATATAGAGGACCATCCATCAAATTTTACGAGATTTTTAATTATGTCAAAAAAAGAAAATGAGATAAAGGGCGAAAAAATTAAAACTTCTTTAGTTTTTGTTGTTAAACACGTACCTGGAGCTTTATATAAAGCATTAAAAGTGTTCTCTGATGAAAATATTAATCTTACAAAAATAGAATCTCGTCCAAGAAGAAAGGGAAAATGGGAATATATTTTCTTGATGGATTTTCAGGGAGATAAAGAGGATCCTAAAATCAAAGAAGTTTTAGAATTAATAAACCAAAATGTCATATGGTGTAAAATTTTAGGCTCATATCCTTACAAGTGAATATTTTTTTTGAATCTTCTAAAATTGGAAAGTTTTTTACTTTACATTTAATTTATTTCTATAAATAAAGAATAAATTCGAGAAATGCCGGATGACTGTTAGAATTGACGAGCGAAAGTATGATGAGATAAGAAAGACAACTATACAGAGGAACTTTCTTAAGTATCCTGAAGGTTCAGTGTTAATAACTCAAGGAAATACCAAAGTTATTGTTACCGCTTCAATCTTGGATTATGTTCCGAGGTTTTTAGAAGATTCAGGGACAGGGTGGATTACGGCAGAGTATAGTATGTTACCTAGAGCTACGCAGGTAAGAAATCGCAGAGATAAAACAAAGGGAAGAACTTTTGAAATCCAACGTTTAATTGGACGAAGTATACGGGCAGCTTTTAATTATGAGAAAATTGGAGAGCGTACAATAAGAATAGACTGTGATGTAATTCAAGCAGATGGTGGAACCAGGTGTGCTTCGATAACTGGGGCCTTTGTAGCGGTATTTGATGCTCTAAAATACCTTTATGATGAACACTTGATTTATGAGTTTCCAAATTACAAAACTACGGCAGCTATCTCTGTAGGAATAAAAGATGATGAATTTTTATTAGATTTAGATTATAATGAAGATTCTAAGGTTGATGTTGATTTTAATCTTATAATGAATGAAGATTTAGAATACATAGAAATTCAAGGAACTGCTGAAGGTGCTCCTTTTTCTAGACAAAAACTGAATGAAGTTCTAAAATTAGGTGAGAAAGGTATCTCGGAATTAATACAAATTCAAAAAAAGGAATTAAACCTTTAATTTTTTCTTTATTTTTAAATCAGTAATTCTAATGAGCTTCTACACCTAATTGTTCAGGATGTTCCTTAAAATATTGAACGCCATCTTTTATGATATCTATAATTGATCTTATAGGTCTCCATCCAATATCTTTTACAATTTTATCATTTTTACCAACTAAGAGCGGAACTTCGCTAGGTCTCATTCTTTTAGAATCTACGTACACTTCTGCTGAAATATTAAATAATTTTTTTGATAACTCAACATAATCAGCTATTGTAATACCTTTCCCGCTACAAACATTATAAGGTTCACCGTATTTCTTTTTTTCACTTAATAAAATATAAGCATTTACAGTATCTTTAACATGGGTAAAATCCCGAATAGCATTAGGGTTACCAATTACTATATTTTCACGTTTTTTAGTTAAGAGTTCAACAATTTGTCGGTGAACTACGCTAGTCACAAATTGAATTCCTCTTCTAGGACCCTCATGATTAAAACCCCGAGTAATTATTGAGGGAACTCCATAAGAATTATTATACAGCCAGGCGATTTGTTCTGTAGCGACCTTAGTTATTCCATAAACGCTTCTAGGACGGAAAGGATTTGTTTTTAAGTTTTCTGACACTGGTACTTCTTCAGGATCCACCAATCCGTATTGCTCACTACTACATGCTACATGAATACTTTCTAATTCACTACCAAATCTTCTTGCTGCTTCAAATATTTTAATAGTTCCTTCAATATTATTAGTGATGACTCGAGCAGGTTCCCTAAAAGAAGTTGGGACAAATGATTCTGCTGCGAGATGAAAAACTGCATTAGGGCGTATTTTGTCAAATATCTCATAGAGCCTTTCTGCGCTCGTGATATCGGCTTCGTGCAATATAATGTGCCCCCTCAAGTGTTCGATATTTTCATGCATTGGTACAGCATGTCTTCTAATTGTTCCATGAACCTCACTACCTAAATTTAATAACTGTTCCGCTAAATGACTGCCAGCAAACCCACTTATGCCCGTTATTAAAACCCTTTTTTCCTTCCAATATTTCTCATTAGGTAAAGCAGTTCTCAGATTTTCAAAGTCTTTTAAGTAAGAGTCAATTTTTTCTGGTTTAATAATATAACCCTGTTTTTCAAGCTCCTTAACTCGCGGATTTTCTTCTATAACATCTTCAATAGGTATGATATCATTCATAATGATAAATATATTTAATTTTAAATAGGATTTTAATTTTATTATTAATTATTTTTAACCTTTTTAATAAAAATTTGAAATCTTTGATAGAAAAGTAAAATCATATTAATTCTGTAAAACCTTAATAATTTTATCATTTACCGCATCGATGTATATTTTTAATTTTTTTAAATTTGTATAATTACTGGTATTATTCTCGTGTTTAACTAACGTTATACTGATGATTGATGGCTCATTTTCAAAACTTTTAGATTCTTGTTTTACATTTATTTGCTTAATAATTTCGTTATTTAAAAAATTAGGATATTCAAAAAGGAGCCTCTCAATTTCTTTTTGATTCAAATATTTAATTAACAACTCAAACTCATCTGAAGTTTTATGGAATTCTGGAAATTTACTTTCTTTATTTAATGTAGCAAATATTTTTTTCAGATTCATATTAATTCATTTTAATTTGTTATCATTGATTAAAAGATAAGGTTTTTTTCTAATTTTAATTTGGCTAATTATTTGACTTTCTTATAAAGTAATACTATATCCCAGAGTAATTTATCTGAAGACAAGCGTTTAAAATTATGAGCTTTACATAATCGCTCTATAGTCCTAACTGAAAGCCCATCACTATAATGATGTAAATGGCCGTGTAAAAGAGTCTCAATCCATTTTATATATAAAGTTTCCACTGCTGGAAAGGATATTATCAACTTATCTGTACAGTATTCATTAAAATTCTTAAAAACTTTTTTAAGTTCCCCAGTACCTAAATGCTCAAGAACTTCTGTGCATATTACACATTCAAAAGTTTCTTTTAATTGAAGAGGTTTAGTAATATTTTTTTCAATAAGCTTAGCTTCAGTTCGAGATTCAAGAAACTTTAGCTTCCTCGAATTTATATCTATCCCTACCTTATATGGTGTTTTTTTAAACATATTAATCATAGGACTACTTCCACACCCCAAACTGAGCAAAGATTTAGGATTTCCTGCAAGTTTTTTAACTTTTGTCGCTATTTTCCGCTTCCATATTACTTTTATAGGATTAAGACAATTCCATTCCCACCACTCGAAATCAGGATCATCATTATCATGTCCTAAGTTCCAGATTTTATTAATTATTTGATTTATCTCCATTTTTATGATAATATTGTAGAATTTTGAATTTTTTTTACATTAAATATCCATTAGAATTATTATTTTTATTACCTAAGAAGTATTTCATTCAATTCCAGAGGTGATTATAAATAATATGGTAAGAATATTTTGCATAATCGATATTAGTTGTTATAAATTGTTTAAAGTTTTTGGTTTTTAAATGTTTAATTAAAATAAATTTTCTAATCAAAATTTAAAGGCGATCCATGATTTGAAACAATTAGGTTAATTAGAGATTACCTATTTAATATGAAATTAATAAAAAACTTATCAAAAATAATTCCTATTAAGTCACAGTTAAAAGTACATAATTTCTTATCAAAAATCATCCCGGATAGTAGAAGTATTCAATATTTAACCTTTCTTCCTAGATTAAATACATGGGCTAAAGCTCATAATGAAAAATATCATATTTTTGATACTAGGTACCAACTATATGATTATTTAAATTCCAAAATTATAAATAATAATCCTATTGATTTTATTGAATTTGGTGTTTTTGAGGGTGAATCTATTGAATATTGGGTTAATTTAAATAACAATGAAAATTCAAGATTTTATGGTTTTGATTCATTTGAGGGATTCCCACAAGATTGGCGAAATTTCTGGGGAGCAATGAAAAAAGGACATTTTGATTTAAAGGGAAAAATTCCAAATATTGATGATGGGAGGTTAATTTTTATAAAAGGTCTTTTTCAAGATAAACTTGAATTATTTTTAAAAAACTATAATCCAATAAATAAATTAGTTATACATTTAGATTGTGATTTGTATTCCTCAACATTGTATGTTCTCACACGACTTCATTATTATTTAAAAAAAGGGACAATTTTAATTTTTGATGAGTTTAATACTGTAATGTGTGAATTTAGAGCATTAGAGGATTATTGCTCCGCCTATATGAAATATTATAAAATTATAGGAACTACAAAATATTTTAATAAATTAGCAATCGAAATTTTGTGATCTCAATTATTATTTATGCTCTAACAGAAGAATTTTTTTATCAATTTTTTCCTAATTCTTTATTATTTTATGACCTCGAAAAATAATTTTAAAAATTCCAAGAATAGTATAAAAAATCTTTTTATAATCTAATTTAGAATCTCCTCCAACTCTCTCATAGAAAATAATTGGTATTTCTTTAATTTTTGCCTTGTTTAAAATACATGCATAGAGTATTTCTTCAGTTATGGAATAATGAATAGAAATAAAAGTTTCAAGATTAAATCCTTGAATTATTTCCTTTTTAAAGGCTCTAAATCCACTAGTACAGTCTTTGATTTCTGTACCAAATAAAAATCGGATTAAAATATTCGCTATCAATGTTATTAGAAATCTCATTAATGTACGTCCTTGTTCACCACCTCCTTCAATCAATCTAGAACCGATAATAACATCATATGTAGGAAAATATTGTAAAAATTTTGGAATATATTTCGGGTGGTGCGAAAAATCAGCATCTAGTTCTACGAGGACATTACAATTTGAATCAATAAAATATCTTAAAGCTCTTATTCCCGCTAAACCTCTCCCTTTTCTACCTCTTCTTATAATTAATTTTATATTACCATATTGTTTATTCTTTTCTTTTATTATTCCCAAAGTGCCATCTGTACTGTTATCATCCACAATTAATATTTCTTTCTTAAAAGGAAGTTCTTCAATTAAATCAATAATGGTACTTATATTTTCTTTTTCATTGTAAGTAGGTAAAAAGATCATAGAATGAATATTATCTGGAATTTCTTTTTTAAATGCCAAAATGTCCTCTTCTTCTTCTTGTTCCATTTTATGAAAGGTCCATAATTTATTTCCAGTGAAGTTTATTATAAAGGCACAAAGTATGCCTAAGAAAGCAGCTAATATATGCCATAAGCTAAAATGTTCCACTAAAAAGAAGAGAATAATAAGATTAACAAAAAATGCCATCAAACTAATAATTATAAATTTTATATATTTTCTTACGATTCTATCATGCAAGTTTTCCTTAAACGTCCATACTTTATTTAAAATAAAATTATTGATACTTACTACAATGAACGCAAGGATTTCAGAAAAGATAATAAAATATCCAAATATATCTGTAAAAAGATATAATATACCTAAATTTATTAATGTTCCAATTCCACCTACAATAATAAACTTGGCAAATTGCTTTAGAGTTGATTCGGAAAATATAATACTTATTCGGGAAGTCATATATTAGAAAGTTTTTCAGATTTTTTTAAAGATAATGTATTTCAATAGTAGTAAAGATATTATTTCTCTAAATTTATATTTAAACTTAATTATTTCTATAATATTTAAAAATATTAAAAAAATCTTTCAATAAAATCTAATAAAACACTTGTATTTCATAATAATATAAATCTATAAAAAATTTGAGTAGAGAATTTATTCAAGTGAGAGTTAAAATTTCTAATTTCAGAATAGTTAAAGAATTGGGGCATCTAATATGGAATATATATGGATTAATTTTAAAAGCAATAGTAAACATCTTTTTAAATATTAAAAATCTTTAAAGAAAGTATAATATGAATAATAGAAAACTGAAAAAGTTCAAAGAAAATTTATATCTGATAATTCCAATGATTTGCATTGGCTTTTGGGCCTTATTTCATTTAATCAATCAAAATTTTGTACCCATTAAATCAGATTTTTATTTTCTGTATACTGCGGGAAAAAGAGTTTTAAATGAACCAGCCAATCTTTATAACCAACAATATTTTCTTTTACCTGTTTTTGCTATGATAAGTTCTGTGACATTTGCATTATTGCCATATTTTTATGCATATTATACATTTTACTTATTGAATATTGCTTTTGGAATTTTGCTTATAAGAGAATCTAATAAAATTTTAATATTAATGGAATTGAAAGAAAAAGAGTATAGATTTTTATTTTTAATTGTAATCTCAAATGGATTTATTATATTAGCCCAATTTTATCAAAATCAGTATAAGATTTTAATGGGAGTTATCTTATTTTTTATTATCAGAAGAGAATTATGGTATAGGATAAAGGAAATAGAAAAGAGTATTAAATACTATATAATTAATTATGGTCTCTTTGTTTTAGTGGTTGGAATCTTTCCTCCTTTTATTTTTCTATTACTAATTTACATTTTTAACGATATACAATTTGTTAATTTGTTTAAAAAGGAGAGTATTATAAAATACACTATAGTTATTCTGATGTTTGCAATTCAAAATTTCTTAATATTTATTTATCCATCATACCTTCTTGATTTTTTATCTCTGTATGGAAGACATAATCAAAGAGGATATTTCCCTCTATTTTATCTAAGAGAATGGGTCGTATTGGATAATTATAATTTTATTTTTTATATCTCAACAATTTATATAACAATAATCGCTTTAATATTGATTCTAAATAACAAATTATCAATTGAAGAAAAATTTGCATATAATTCATTTGCATGGATAATTTTTAGTACATATGGCGGGAGAACCTTAGTGATATTATTTCCACTTGCACTTTTATTATATATTCCGTTATTAAATAAGGAGGAACGCGGTATTGCGTTCTTCAAAAAAAATAAAATAATAATGCTTGGATTAGCTTCTGTGATTGGAATTTATTTTATGCTTCCTGACTATACAATATATAAATATATTCCGTGGATGCAGGAATTTCCATTTATTATTTTAATGAATTTAAGGTATATATTTCTGCTTAGTGTATTTGCAGGAAGCATATTTATATTACATTTGGAAAGATTTAAATCCAAAAAACTGATATCTTCAAAAGATTAAAAAAATAAATTATTAAATAAACATCCAACTCTTAGGTTAATGTCAAAACAATGAATCTAAATTGGATTAAAATTAATTATTTAATTACTCTCTTGATTAACTCATTAAAATCTCTTAACTCATTAGAAAAAGCATATTCTTTAAAAGCATAATTCCTCGCTTTTTTCTGTAAATCCCTAAATTTTACTGGATTTTGCCCCCATAAATTATATAGCTTAATAATTTTCTCATTAATTTCTTGAGGTTTTAAATTATCAAGGAAAAAAGCGAAATCTTTGCCCTTTAAAATCTCAACGGAACCAATAGTTTTATTGCAAATAATTAATAATCCTGCTGCTAAAGCTTCTATTATAACACGACCAAATGGCTCTCTAATTGACGTAAAAATAAAAACATGATTTTCCTTATAATAATCCGCAATTTTATCATTACTTATATATCCATGAAATTTTATGGATTTGGGAAATTGATTTTCTAAATTTTTAATTTCTGCTTTCAATGGACCTTGACCGCAAAACTCGAAAATTACATTTAAATTACTATTCTTCTCAAATAATTCTTTTAGTGCCTTTAATAAAAAGCCAAAACCCTTATGGGGATTATCAAGCGATCCTACATAAATAAAACGTAACGTTTCATCACGATTTCTTTCTATAAAACTTTCCTTATAGTTTTTTAAATCAATACAATGTAAAATATGAGTAATTCTTTCTTTTGGAAAAAAGTTTTCAAGATATTTCTTAGCGTGATAAGAAATAGTATGATGATAAAGTCGTTTTTTGAATTTTGATAATATTTTTAGAGAAATTAGAATTCGCATATTGTATAGCGATATTCTTTTTTCACTTGATAAAGGAAGTCTATGACCAATTATGAATTTAATTCTCGAATTTAGAAAACGATATAGTAAAAAAATTAAAATTACCTTTATATTTCCCGTTGAAAAATAAACTATATCGGTTTTTTTTATTTTTTTATATAATCTTAATACATCTAATGGATAGGGAAATGAGATATTTTTATTATTGAAATTAATCGAAGCAAACTTCAATCGATCTCTTTTTATGTCTCCTAATTTTTTTGTTATTGATTGTAACGATAAATTTTTTTGCCCTAAAATTCTATTTGTATCAATTATCTCAATATTATGAAATTTTTTTAGTCCGGATGCTAATTCAATTAGGGATAGTTCTCCTCCCCTGCCGTATTCTAAAGCAAGAGGAGAAAATAATAGAATTTTTACCATATACTTTGTTTATTTCCTTTTTATTTGCTTAATTTATCGTAAAGAGACCTTTTTTATAACAGTTTAAATAAATCCTAATTATTATATTATATTTTTTTGCACTTCTAGATTAATTAAAAGAAACAATGTAATTTTTATTTATTATTATTTTATTTAAAAATGAATTTTATGTAAAACTTTAATTTTTATTAAAAAAAGGAAACAATGAAAAATCAATTTGTAAAATCTATCTTATTTCTCGGTATTTATGAAGAAGGTTATTCCAGGAATTCCATTATCATAAACGCTATTAAAAAAAATAAAATAGAGTTATATGAATTCAATATAAAATCCTATAATATTATAAAACACTTTAGAATTTGTTTAAAAAATTTTAACAGATTAAAAGCACTTGATTATGATTTAGTTATAATGCATAATCCAAGCATAATTCAGATAATTATTTCTAAGATTCTTTCAAATGTTAAAAGAATTCCACTTATATCTGATATATATGTTTCAAAACTTCAAACATTCTATTATGATCGCAAGTTATATAAAAAAAATAAAATGCCAAAAATTTTTTATCCTCCTTTTCTATATCTTCAAGATTTTATAGAAACCACTCTCTCCGATTATATCATATCCGATACTTATGCTCATATTAAATTTTTTCATGAGAAATTTAATGTCCCAATAAAAAAATTTCGAAGGATTATTGTTGGTGTACAAGATGATATTTTTTATCCTTTAAATCCTGCAAAAAAAGATAAGAATGAATTTATTGTAGGTTTCTGGGGAACTTATATTCCCCTGCAAGGAATTCAATTTATAATAAAAGCAGCAAAATTACTAGAATTAGACAAAAAAATTAAGTTTGTTTTAATAGGAAACGGGCAAACTTACAAAGAAAATCGGAGATTAGCATATAATTTAAAATTAAATAATATCAAATTCATTGATTATCAACCAATGCAGAAATTGCCTCTTTTAATTTCAGAACTCGACGTTGGTTTAGGAATTTTCGGAGAATCAGATAAAACATTACAAGTCATTCCCAATAAAATTTTTCATGGAATATCAATGAAGATCCCTATGATTACTTGTGAGAGTCCCGCTATAAAAGAATTGTTTAATGATAATGAAAACATAATTTTATGTGAACGAGCTAATCCAGATTCTTTAGCTAAAGCAATTTTAAAGTTGAAAAACGATAATTTATTAAGAGAAAAAATAAAGGAAGGTGCTTATAAAATCTATCTAGAATCATGCTCAATTGATGCAATTGGTAAGGAACTATATGGATTACTTAATTCTATTTTAAGAAAAAAGTAATGATAACATAGCAGACTATTATGTGAGAACTGATATATTTCTTTTTACATCACTAAGAGAACAATTTGGTCGTGTTATCATAGAAGCTTTAGTTGCTGGTTTAATAATTCTGTTATTCTTCATTTTTATTTTCTTTAAATTTTATTACAGATTAAATCAAACTGATTCTAAAAATGTACTAAATAAGGAATTTCCTATATTTAATTAACTATAATAAATTTTCAATATTAAGGAAAAATTCTATTAAATAAGCCATGTCACAGATAAAAAACCTGATCAAGAGGTCTTATAATTTATTACTGAATCTGATTAATCGTTCAGAAGTTCTAAAAATGATCTATGCAATAATATTAAGAAAAATTAGTATCGATAAATCTATTTTATTACTAGAAATTTGGAATTCTGAGAAAAGAGGCTCTTTCCGAAAGAGCGGATCTCAATTTTTTTTATATTTTATAAAGATGTGTGATGTAAAACCTACTGATAAAGTACTAGATATTGGATGTAGAAATGGCCATTTGGCAGTACCCTTTACAAAATATTTAACATCCGGAAGTTATGAAGGTTTTGATGTATCAGACAAGGGAATTAAATGGTGTAAAGAAAATATCACACCGAGATATTCAAATTTCCAATTCCATAAAGCTGACATATACAATAAACACTATAATATAAATGGCAAATACACCGCATCTAATTTTAAATTTCCATACAAGTCTGAATATTTTGATTTTATATTTCTCAGATCTATATTTACTCATATGTTCCCAAAAGATATTGAAAACTACCTGTCAGAAATATCACGGGTGTTAAAAAGGAACGGGAGATGTTTGATAACATATTTACTATTAAATCATGAATCATTAAGATCGATCGAAGCTGATTTATGTAGTATAAAGTTTAGATATGAATATGATGGATATTTCACATCAAATCAAAAGGATCATGAAGCAGCTATAGCAGTTTATGAAGATGATATTCTTAATCTTTATAAAAAATTTGGATTGAAGATAGAAGGACCAATTTATTACGGTAACTGGTGTCAGAGAAAAAATAGTTTATACGCCCAAGACATTATTATTGCGATAAAAGAATAGCCCCCATTCTCATAAATAAAAAAAGTTTCTTAATTAAGGATAAATTTGAAATTAAAGAAGTAATTCATTTTATTTT
>Ga0209976_10002211_pt1 | contig 11148 bp, 10 predicted proteins | sample SumtaG_FD_182806 | JGI IMG/M metagenome (GOLD analysis project Ga0209976, IMG submission 182806) | Deep subsurface microbial communities from Indian Ocean to uncover new lineages of life (NeLLi) - Sumatra_00157 metaG (SPAdes) (version 2) | ecosystem: Environmental > Aquatic > Marine > Oceanic >... | reverse complement strand
TTCAGTATCAAGGAATATCACTTCTCTATTAAGCGCATTGAAAAAAGCCATTATTTTTTCTTTTACCTCAAATAAATGAGTAAATTTAGAAAATCGAACCTTCTTTTCTAATCTTATTTTTTCTTTCATTCAATCACCTTTTTTTCTTTTTGTTAATAATTAAAACAATAAAAAGCGGACTAGAAAACTTGTTCTAGTCCTTTTTGTATTTACTTGTTTATTTACAACTACAAGAACTTGTACAAGAATTACACGCTCCACATTTTACTTGCGTACTTTTTTTGATATCTATTTTGCCAAGTATATCTTTGTACGCACTTTTAGATGGAAGCTTAAATATTTCACTCACGATTCTTAACACCTCCTTTATTTGTTTTTAAAATATTTTAACGAACTTCTCGAATTTTTTTAAAAAATTCCTTATCATGCATATCATATAAAATATATTGATAAATATCAAGAAACCTTATAAATTATTACGCAATCTAACTCCTCATTCATGTATTATGCAAAAAGCAAATGAAAAAATGCTAATTAATTTTTTTAACTAAACTTTTGCCTTCAACGTCTTCTATTTGAAAACCTAGTTTTTCTATCTTTTTTCTAATACTATCAGCTTTTTTCCAATTATTTTCTTTTCTAAACTGCTCTCTTTTTTTAATTAATTCTTTAATTTCTTGAGAAATTTTTATTTTCTTAACGTCTTGTAATCTTAAACCAAAAACACTATCAAAGCTTAATAAAAGTTCATACTTTTCTTTTCCAGATAATTTATTATCTTTAATCATCTTCCACATCAAGGCTAAAGCTTGTGGAATATCTAAATCATCATTAATAAAAGAATTAAACTTTTTTAAGTAATTCTTAAATTTTGAAGTTTCTAAAACATCTTTTGATTTTTTGAATTCTCTTACTTTTTCTCGTAAATTATTTAGAGCTTGTTCTGCACCCTTTAAAGTCTCAAAAGAAAAAGTTAATTTAGAACGATAATGAGCACTTAAACATAAATAACGATAGGCGAGAGGATCAATTCCTTTTTCAATTAGATTTTGCAAAATAATATTCTCTCCCTTTGATTTAGACATCTTGCCAGTCTTTAAGATTAAAAATTCTCCGTGCATCCAAATTTTAACTATTGGTTTTTTGGTTGCGGCAATATTTTGAGCTCTTTCATTTGTATGATGGATAGGGATATGATCAACACCTCCACAATGAATATCAATTTTATCACTCAAATATTTTATGCTCATAGCTGAACATTCTATGTGCCAACCAGGAAAACCTTCTCCCCAAGGAGAACCCCAGTTCATAATATGATTTTTATGTTCTCCTTTTAACTTAACCCATAAAACAAAATCTGTTGGATTTTTCTTTTCACTTCTTTCTTTAACGCGAGCTCTATTTTTGAGACCTCCCATGTCTAACTTAGCCAACTCTCTATATTCTTTTAGTCTTAAAGTATCAAAATAAACAGCATTATCTGTTTCGTAAGCATAACCATTCTTAACAATTTCTTTTATTAAGTTAATTTGTTCTTCAATATTATCTGTTGCTTTACACCAAATATTTGGTTCTTCAATATTTAAAAGTTTTAAATCTTTTTTAAAAGCTTTCGTATAAAAATCAGCTATCTCTAACATTGATTTTTCATTCAATTCCTTTCCTTCTCTTTTTAAAGCTTTTATCATTTTATCTTCTCCGCTATCAGAATCGGACGTTAAATGGCCAACATCAGTAATATTCATTACGTGTTTTACTCTATAACCATTATATTCTAAAGTTCTTTTTAAAATATCTTCAAAAATATAAGTTCTCAAATTACCAATATGAGCAAATAAATAAACTGTTGGACCACAGGTATAAAGTTCAACTTCTTTGTTTTTAAAAGGCTTAAAAATTTCTTTTTTACGAGTTAAAGTATTATATAATTTCAACATAGTTTAAATAAATTATTATCAGTTCTATTATATCAAAATATATTTTTTTTACTATTTTGACAAAATCTAAAACTTGATATAAACTGGGACAGTTTTAAATTATATTTTGTTCTTTTAAAAAGGTGATAAGAGAATGTATCAAAAATTATATAAATGTCCAGAGTGTGGTTCTGACAAAATTATTTATCTTCATAGAGAAGGAGATAGTGTTTGTTCTTATTGTGGTCTTGTTATAGATGAAAAAAAGGTAGTAGATTCAAGAAAAGGATTAAAAACAGGAGCTTATAGGGATTCTTACGGACCTACCCAGGCTCCATGGGTACCTAAGAAGGATCGTGGTTCTATTATAGTAGTAAAAAAAGATACGGCAGATAGAAACATTACAGCTAAAAAAAGACATCAGATTTTTCGTTGGCAAAAATTACAAAGATTATATGGTAAAAAGAAAAGTTTAGTGGTCGGTTTAGCTTTATTCCGTAAAATAACAAAACAGCTTAGTACACCAGAAAATATAAAATTAGATGCTATAAAAATTTTTATTAATGCCTCAGAGAAAAAACTAATCATCGGTCGAACTTATGAAGGAATTATCGGAAGCTCGATTCTTATTGCTTATAGGATAAATAACCACTTAAAGAGTATTACAGAGTTATCAAAAGAAATTTCAACCTCTCGAAAAAAAATTTTAAAATGTTATGAAATATTAATAAGAGAACTGAAAATAAAAGTAAGTATCAATTTTAGACCGGAAGAATATGTTTCCCGTTTCTGTTCAGAGGTTAGCGCTGATATGGAAATTGAAAAAAAAGCAATAGAAATCATTAAAAAGTTTAGGAATAAAGTGAATACCTTAGGAAAAGACCCAAAAGGAATCGCTGTAGCAGCTATTTATTTTGTTTCAGAAATGGAATATGAAAAAAATCCTGAAAAGTATGAAAAAATTACTCAAAAAGAACTAGCTTCTACTGGAAGTGTTACGGAAGTAACACTAAGAAATAGATGCAAAGAGATAAAAAAGTATTATTTTCAATCTAAAAATTAATCAAAGAGTAACTAACTCTTTTTTTTATTTAAATAAACAATTCTAAATCAAAATATATTTTTTACTATTTTGACAAAATAAAAACTTTATTATAATCTAGCATTGAAATAATACATTTGCTCGTTTAAAAAAATAGGTGATTAAATGAAAGAAAAAATTGAGGCATGTCCAGAGTGTAAAAATTATCATTTCAAGTACGACAAAAACAGGGGTGAATGGTGTTGCTCAGAATGCGGACTTGTGATTGAAAACAAAACATTAGACCAAACGGGGGGTATAAATCAAAGTAAAGATCCGAAATATCGTATAGGAATATTAACCTATCGTGGAGGATTAGGAAGTTATATAGATTGGAAAAATATTGATTCTAAAGGAATTAAAATTTCTTCGCACACACTACCTATAATAAAGCGCTTGAGAAAACGGCAAAATAGTTTTTGGAGTTCAGAAAAACGCAGAATTATGATAGCAATGAGCAGACTCCATTCTTTATTGCGACAACTCAACACCAAGAAACAGGTTAAGATAGAAGCCGAGACAATCTTGTTAAAATCTTTAAAAAAAATGACTGCTCAAGGTAGAAGTTTTGAGCCTTTAGTTGCTGCTGTTACTTATATTGCTTATAAGGTGAAGAAAGTTCCAAAAAGTCTGGAAGAAATTTCTGAAGTAACCTCTATTAGTAAAAAAAGTATTAATCGTTGTCGTGGACTTTTACTGAATGCACTTGAAATAAAAACTGCACCTTTAGATTTTTCAAAATATATTCCAGAAATTTCTGAAAAACTTGATATCTCTAGAGAAAGTCAAATCTTGGCTAGCCAGCTTTTAAAAAAAGCTGGAGAAAATGGTCTCGACTTAGGAAGGAAACCTATTGGATTAGTGGTTGCTGCCCTGTACTTCGCTTGCCAGCAAAATGAAAAGCTGACTCAAAACGAGTTAGCCAGTGCCGCTAATGTGACTCCACCGACACTAAGAGCCCGATATAAAGAATTAAAAAAAATAGCGATAAAGAGCAAATAATTTAGCTCTTTTTTTTATTAAAACGAATAACCCTGAATCTGAATATTCTTTCGAATCATCATTGGTTTAATTTTTAATTCATTCGTGATAGAATAGCCCAATGAAAAAAGAAGATATTATTCTCGCCCTATTAGCAGGAGAAGGGGTAGCAGGACTAATTTATGGTTTTATCAAAAACTCTCAAGTGAAGACTATTTTAGGAATAGATTCTTCTATTGTGGGGTGGATTTTAATTTTTTTACTTCCCTTTATTGCTTTAGGAGGTCTTTATATTTGCTATTTAATCGGAAAGAAACTCTTGTTCATATTTCAAATGGCAAAGTTCTTTCTAGTCGGAGTTCTAACAACCTTGTTTGATTTAGGAATTATGAATATTTTAATTTGGATATTCAGCACATCAACAGGATGGGCATACAATCTATTCAAGGCAATCTCTTTTCTATGTGCGACTGTCGCTAAATACTGGGGGAATAAATTTTTAGCTTTTGAAAAAAAAGAGGTTAAAGAAATGAAAAAGGAGTTTATTCAATTTTTCAGTATTACTGCAGTCAGTTTCTTTATTAATGTTGGAGTAGCTTCTTTTGTGGTTAACACAATAGAACCTCAATTTGGGCTTAATATTATAATTTGGGCCAATATCGGAGCAATTATTGCATCTATTATGGGCTCTCTTTGGAATTTTATAGGTTATAAATTCATAGTGTTTAAAAAATAATGTCTTTAGTTTTATATAGAAAATATCGACCTCAAGCATTTAAGGACCTTATTGGACAAAAATACATTATTAAAACTTTAACTAATGCTATTTCAAGAAACATGATTGCTCATGCTTATTTATTTTCTGGCCCAAGAGGGACAGGAAAAACTACATTAGCTAGATTGTTAGCCAAAGCTGTAAACTGCCAAAACAGAAAAGATAAAAGTTTTGAACCTTGTAATAAATGTTCTTCTTGTCTTGAAATAATAGGCGGACAGTCTATGGATTTAATCGAAATAGACGCAGCCTCTCATAGAGGAATTGATGATGTCAGGGAATTAAAAGAAGGAATTAAATTCTCCCCAACAAAATCAAAATATAAGGTTTTCATTATTGACGAAGCCCATCAATTAACAAAAGATGGAGCAAACGCTCTTTTAAAAACATTAGAGGAGCCACCTGAGCATGCTATTTTTATTTTAGCTACAACAGAAGCTCATAAGATGATTCCGACAATAATTTCAAGATGTCAGAGGTTTGATTTTAAAAGATTAACTATTTCAGAAATTGTTGAAAAGCTAGAAAGAATAATTAAAAAAGAAAATATCAAAATACAAAAAAACGGATTAGAATTGATCGCTTCTAATTCTGAAGGGGCAATTAGGGATGCAGAAGGATTATTAAATCAACTCTCTACTTTTTACAAAGATTCTCAAAAAGAAATTGGTATTGATGATATTAAAAGCTTATTAGGATTGATAGAAATAGATATAGTAAGTAAATTTGTTGATTTCCTTTATGAAAAGAAAATGGCTGAGGCTATAAGCTATCTTAACGAAGTAAATGATAAAGGATTAGATTTAGAAGAATTTACTAAAAGTTTAATTAATTATTTAAGAAAAGTTCTAGTATCTAAAATAATAGGGGAGGAGTCATCGAATCAATATCTTGTTAATCTAACAAAAGAAGAGATAAAACACTTGCAAAAACAAGCAAAAAACTTTACAAATGAAGAATTAAGAAATATCTTAAGTATTTTTTTAGAAGCTCAAAACAAAATGAAATATTCTCCAATACCACAATTGCCATTAGAATTGGGAATTGTTGAAATTTGCGGGATCGTCTAACGGTAGGACAGGCGCCTTTGAAGCGCTCAATTCAGGTTCGAATCCTGGTCCCGCAGCAAATAACCCAAGTAATTTAACTTGGGTTTTATGATAGTAAAAAATAAAGTATAATAAAATAAAAAATTATGAATATTGCAAAAATCATTGACCATACCAATATAAAACTTAACGCCACTGCTAAAGATATTAAAAAAACCTGCCAAGAAGCTAAGGAATATAATTTTCGTGGAGTAGACGTAAGACCAAAATGGATTAGTCTGGTTAAAAAAGAATTAAAAGAAACAAATATAAAAGTAATTGTTTTAATTGATTCACCAATGGGTCAAAGCTCTTATCAAAAACGATTAAAAATGTGCCAAAAGGCTAAAAAAGATGGAGCTGACGAACTAGACGTAGTAATGAATATTATTAACTTGAAATATCAAAGATATAGCGAAGTCTTAAAAGACCTAAAAGCAATTTCTAAAATATTACCAACAAAAGTAATTATTGGTTCGGGATATTTAACTGATGAAGAAATAAAAAAAGCATCAGAGATTGTAAAAAAAGCAGGAGCAATTTGCGTTAAAACTGCAACTGAGAAAGATCCGATTGAAAACAGAGAATTAGAAGAAAAAGCTAGACATCTTCGAATTATGAAAAAGACAGCCTCAGGTCTTTTAATTAAAGCTTCTGGTAAGATTAAAACACTAAAAGATCTTAAAATGATGACTAGGGCAGGTGCTGATATTATTGGCACAAGTTCAGGGGTTAAAATTATGAAAGAATTAAAACCTAAAAAATAAAAACTATGATAAAACAAAAAACTAAAAAAAATGAACCTGAACTTTTACACCTAGATTCTGAATTATCACCAACCAAGAAAGATTTCAGAGACACTTTTCAGTGGAAAGTTTTTAGAATTATGGCTGAATTTGTTGATGGCTTTCATTTTATTGCTAATTTCAAAAAAACTGTTGCTGTATTTGGATCAGCAAGACTTTCTCCTCAAAATAAGTATTATCAAGAAGCAAGTAAATTAGGTCAACTTTTAGCTAAAGCAGGTTATACCATGATTACTGGTGGAGGTCCTGGTATTATGGAAGCAGCAAACAAAGGCGCCTTTAAAGCTGGCGGTAAATCGGTGGGTCTTAATATACAACTTCCCAGTGGCCAAAGAATGAATCCTTACGTCAAAAGTCCGATGGGTTTTAATTATTTTTTTATTCGAAAAGTAATACTTTCTTTTGCTTCTCAAGCCTATATCTTTTTCCCTGGTGGTTTTGGCACTCTTGATGAATTCTTTGAAATGGTGACTCTTGTCCAGACAAAGAAAATAACCAAACCCATTCCTATTATTATTGTAGGAAAAGAATACTGGCAACCATTGCTTAATTGGTTAAAACTTGAAGTTCACGAAAAATACAAAACTATAGGAAAAAAAGATTTGGAGATTTTCCAATTAGTAGATTCAGCCAAGGAAGCTTTTGAAATTATTAAATCAAGGAGGAAAAAATAAATCTAGCTTAGATTAAAAAAATATAATAGCGAATAGTAGAGTAGAGTAAAACACTTTTTTATTTTACTAGACTAAGCTTTAAATATGGCTAAAAATAAATGGAAAAAACCGACAGCAGAGAAATACGATTATTATGCCAGGAAATATCCTACATATAAAAAAACAAGTAAGTTTCTTGTAAAACTTGCAAAAATTAAGAAAGGGACAATTATAATTGATTTGGCTTGCGGTACGGGAGTTACAACTAAGGAAATATTAGAGAAAACAGGAAGTTTTGGAAAAGTGATAGGAGTTGATTTTTCCAAAGAAATGCTCAATATCGCAAAAAAGAAAATTAAACAGAAAAATGTCTCTTTTATTCACTCACCAGCAGAAGAGATTGATAGGGTAATAAAAGAAAAGGTTGATTTAATCTTATGTAATTCAGCTTTTTTCGTAATGGATATGGATAAAACTTTAAAAAGCATAAGAAAGGTCTTGAAGGATGGAGGAATGTTTATATTTAATCTTTCAGAGCAATATCATAAATTTCCTAAAAAACTAAAGATAAATCTACATTTTCCAATTATACTGAAAATGACTATGCAAAAAATTGTAGTTGAGAAATATAAATACAGAATAAAATCAAAAAACAAAAAAATAGGGCTCTTAAATTCTAAAACAATCAATAAAATTTTAAAAAATAATTCGTTTAAAATAGATTATTATAAAACACTTAAATTAAAGAGAACTCCAAAAGATTTTTATGAATTCCTTAAAATTCCATTAATGACCAGAGGAATGTTTCCAAATTTAAATTATTCAGAAAGAATGGAAATTTTAGATATGGCTTATAAAAAAGTAAAAAAGCCAAAAAAGTTTGAAATGAAATGGACTTATTTTGTGGTGACTAAAAATCCAGTTTTTAATAAAAGTAGTTAGTATTTAAGGCCTCGAGACTTTGACTCGGGGTTTTTTGTTTGACAAACTTAGAACAAAAGATAGGATAGATTAGATATTTACCAATTGAAAAAGGAGAGGATAAAGATAAAGAAAGAAATAAAAATAGAGAATAATATGGCACCAGAAAACTTCGGGTGTCATCCAGATTTTAAATTAAATGTTAAACCAAATCTCAATAAAGGCATCTGGGGCAAGAGAATCAGTCTTCGGCAATTAAGTAATTCTTTTCATCCAGCAGTAATACTTATTCCCCGAAACGAACTTCTTTGGGTAGTTGATAGTACCGGAGAACATGTCTTCCTACCTAAAATAATGCGTTTTCCTTTTAGTTCATACGATATTTATATAAAAGATGAAGAGGGGTTATTTAACGAGCTTTGCTCGTTCGCATTTCACCGTTTAGGAAAAATAATGCAACTTGGTTATTTAATTCCACCCCGACCTACCGACTTAGATGATGAAATAGAGCTCGCTTATGTTATTCCTACATTTTCTCATACGCGTTTTCTACACTCAATGTTGGTTGCTGCTATATATGATGTAGTTCTAGCCAAAAATGGATTTTCTGAAAAAGAAAGAGCTAAATACATATTAACAGCAGCAGCTCACGATATTGCAACTCCTGCTGGTGGCGACTCCGTTAAAAGAGTTGATCCCAAAAACTTACATGAAGAAAATGCTTTTTCCTGGGTTCTAAATTATCACGGCCTGACAAAACAATGGAAGAAACGCTATAAATTCAATATTCGTGAAGCTCGTAGGATTGTTAAAAATAAAGGCGTATTTGGACATCTTTTAGAAATAATCGATAGAATCTGTTATACTGGCGTTGATTGTTTTGCTATAGGCTCTATAAGAGATGGTAATATAAGAAAACTTTGCTTAGAAAATCCATTGATTATGGATATCTGGCAAGACATCAAATTTACTGATAAACAAAGTTTTGGATTCACCAATCCGGAGAGATTGTTTAAATTTCTTATGCTTAGAGCCTTTGAACACAAAGAATTATTAAAAAATCCTTATTCTCGGATTTTAGACTTTTTTTTAAAAAAATTAGTAGCTCCTCTTTATAAAAAAGGATTAATTACAAAAGAAGATCTTTTAACTAAAGGGGATGACTGGCTAACAATATTTTTAGGAAAATACTATCCCGAAGAAATAAAGGGTGTCTTTGAACCAGAGGATATTTCTTGGAAAAAGTTTAATTCTGAAGAAGAGCAAAAGAATTTTTGTGCAGAGATTAAAGATAAAAGAATTGACCACATAGAATATCTAAAAGGTTTTGAAACAGGACTTAATTACAGAGTATTCACTGAAGATAATAAGCTTGTTCCGCTCAGAGAGGTTATTGATCCTGAAAAAATCGAGTTATTGGAAGAAATTTCAGAATCAATTAAGGGTTACTATGTTTATTATAAACAAAAATCTAATGTGTAAATTTTTGAGAGGTTATTTTTTCCTCTCTTTTTTTATTCTTAAAATTTTATAATATATTTTTTCGTAGCTTGAAACCATTTCTTGATAAGTAAAATGTTTTTCAACTCTTTGACGACAAGCTTTTCGGGATATTCTATCAATTTTTTTAACTGCCCTGACCATTTCATTAATATTTTTTACCACAAAACCAGTTTTACCGTCTTCAACTACTTCTTTAGCCGAACCTTGGTTAAAGACAATCACTGGTGTTCCACAAGCCATAGCTTCTATCATTACTAGGCCAAATGGTTCATTCCAAGTTATAGGATTTAATAATGCTAAAGAATTTTTTAGGAAATTCGATTTTTCTCTATATCCTTCTATTTCTCCAAGAAAGATAATCTTTTTCCCATCAATTAATGGTTTTATTTCTTTTTCATAAAATTCAACATCCGAAGAACAATTTTTATCAATTTTTGCTGCGATTTTCAATGGAAGATTTAATTTCTTAGCTACCTTGATAGCTCCTAAAAGACCTTTTTTGGGAGTGATTCTTCCTAGCCAAGTTAGATATTTACCAGGCTTAGCATTAAATTGAAATTTTTCAACATCAATCCCATTATAAATTGTAGTAACGAAATTTAATTTTAAGCTACTAAACTTCCTTTGGCTATTACTTATAGAAACAAAAGGGAGGTGTCGAAGTTTTTTTAGAATCTTATATTTACCAAAATTTTTCTCAGCTAAAGCAAAATCACCATGATAAGTAGTTACCATAGGAGTTTTAACAAGATGGGAAAAACAGAGGCCAAAATAACCATAATGGTTATGAATGATATCGAAATCTTCGGCTCTTTCAAAAGCAGTTAAGGCATGAAAAAGAGAATAATAAGAATCTGCCCAGGAAATACCTTTCCAATAAAGAGCTTTTGGAAAGGCAGAGACTAACTTTGCTTGAGTTTTAGATGTGCCAGAGGCAAACAGAGTAATATCATGTCCTTTTTTGATTAGTTCCTCTGTAAGATAAGAAACAATTAATTCTGTTCCTCCATATTTCTTTGGAGGAACTTCTATCCAGGGAGGAGCAATTTGAGCAATTCTTAATTTTTTCATTATTTTAACTTTTCTTTTTTAATAATTTTTGATAAATTTTTTCATAATCATTAACCATTTTTTCAACAGAAAAATATTTTTCAACCCTTTCTCGACATTTTTTTCTGTCAATTTTATTTATATTTTTAATTGCTCTTACCATTTCGTTAACATTCTTTACAATAAAACCTGTCTTTTTATCTTTTACAACTTCAGGAACAGCTCCATTAGAGTAGGCGATAACCGGAGTTCCACAAGCCATAGCTTCAATCATTACTAAACCAAAAGGTTCTTGCCATTTAATTGGAAAAAGAAAGCCTTTAGCGTATTTATATAAATTTATTCTTTCTTTTCCTGAAACCTCTCCAATATAT
>Ga0209976_10002210_pt1 | contig 11151 bp, 9 predicted proteins | sample SumtaG_FD_182806 | JGI IMG/M metagenome (GOLD analysis project Ga0209976, IMG submission 182806) | Deep subsurface microbial communities from Indian Ocean to uncover new lineages of life (NeLLi) - Sumatra_00157 metaG (SPAdes) (version 2) | ecosystem: Environmental > Aquatic > Marine > Oceanic >... | reverse complement strand
CAACCCGGTCAAGTGGGCAAACTGCTACTACTGCAGCGGATGTCAGTTCGCCGCAGCCGTCACGGTTGTGCTGGCTCAGCAGGCCGGCTTTGCCGTCGCGGATACCAACACCGTCGGAATGGGAAGCGCACACAGGATTGCGGAAATCTTTCACGATGACGAATGGCACATTTACGACGGCGACGAGCGGATGTTTCATCTGGAACCGAACAATATTACCCTGGCCTCTTATGATGACATAGGCAATAATCCGCCTTTACGTGACCGCACACACGGCGGCGGCTTCGCCAGTACCGGCCTGCGCAACAGAGGATTCCAATATAAATATAACCCGAAGAATGTCACTTCGATTGATAGTACATCGCGACTGAGCACAATGGCGATGACATTACGGCCGGGCGAAAAATTCCGCTATAACTGGAGTCATATCGATAAATACCGCTGCGGGGATAACAGCCGAAATATCAAATCATGGAGGCCGGAGGGACTGCTCCCTTATCAGCTTGCAAACGGCGAAATGAGCTACGAACCGAACCTCAGCACAAGCCTGTTCCCCGCCGGCTCCAGCGAAAACGTAAATATTCACTCGGTTCCCGACGGAGGCGGAGCCTGGCAACTGGAGCCGATAGCGGCGGCAACTCCTGCCTACGTCATATACGAAATCAACACGCCGTACCCGGCGGTCGGCGGCAGGGTCGGCGGAAAGTTCTACAGACAAACCGCCTCGGACACCTGCCGCATCTGGGTCTACGACCCCAATAGCACCAACTGGGTCAATGTGTGGCAGCAGACGAATACCGGCGTCCTCGAGCAGGTCGAAATCGAGATTGACAACACGCTTGACCCAAAGCCGACGCCGGCCATTTACCAGTACTTTGTCAAGTTCGAGTTCCAGGCTGACAGTGTGCCTGCGGATGTCTTTATGAAAGAGCTTTATATCGAGACCGACGTTCAGATGTCCGGTACCGCCCTGCCGTCACTTTCGGTAGGGACTAATAACGTCGAATACAGCGACGAGTCCGGCCCGTCTGCCGTGGTGCGCCTGACGCACGGCTGGAATGAAAGCTCGGCTACGAATGTGCCGTCTCCGCCACCGGCGCCGGCCGGGCCCGAGGACGCGGGACGCATCGCGATACCGATGCTCGACAAACTTCACTGGCAGCCCGCGACCGATACCGATGGCACGATAGCCGACTACCACGTCCAGCTAAGCACTCGCGCTGATATGCTCTGGCCGGTCTCGCCGAATTTTGACCGTATAACTTTCTCGTCCGAGCCGAATTGGCCCCTGCCCTGCGCCGAAAGCTGGCTGCTGCCGGACCATACATATTACTGGCGCGTCCGGGCAAAAGACAACTGGGGCGCCTGGAGCGACTGGAGCGACGTCTGGAGCTTTACCGCAACCGACAAACTCGACGGCGATTTGAACGAAAGCTGGGTGGTCGATTTCAATGACCTTCGGCTCTTCTGCAAAGAGTGGCTCGATGAGTGCCTGGTTGTCGATTGTAACGGAGCCAACTTCGACAATTCTAATAACATCGTTGACTTCGGCGACTACGTACTGCTGGCCCAGCACTGGTTCGAACCATACCCCCTGCCCAACCCCAATCTGGATCTCGTCGGCTGGTACAAATTCGATTCGGCTTCCGGAACAACTGCATATGACTCATCCGCCAGTGCCAATCACGGCACATTAACCGGCGGCGCTGCTTTTGCCCCGGCAAGCGGTAAATCCGCCGGTGCGGTACGCCTCGAAGGCGGCAGCGAAAGAGTTGAAATCGCCACTACATCAATAACGGCCAACCAGGGAACAATCTCTGCGTGGATTCGCGCCGAAGGCAACCAGGCCGTTCAAAGGGACAAGTTTATTTTCGGCTGCAACGACGGCACGGGCAACAGGATACAGTTGTACATCGGCGATGACTACTACACGAGAGTCTCGCTCGGACTCGGCGCCTACTACGAAATTCGCCAGGAGATAATCACACTCAATACCGACCGCTGGTATCACGTCGCGCTTACCTGGCAGAAGACCGACAGCCCCAACCCGGGCAACGGAGATTATGCGGTGTATGTCGACTGCTGTAAAATCGTGGAAGGCCCATACATATCCATAAATCCGTTACCGACCGTTGCACATATCGGCAACAGCGGCGATACTTCGCCGGCCGCCGGGTTCATCGGCCTGATTGACGAGGTCCGGCTGTACGACCGTGCCTTGAATGATGACCAGATAATGAGGCTATACAACCTGCTGCCATAAGTGGGTGTTTTTCCGCAACGCGAGTGCTAAACAGGAAATGAATATCAGAAAGATTTACTCTTTCTGATTTTGCTCAAGTTCGGTCAAGATGTCGTGATATTTGCCTTCCACGCGAAGCTGAAGCTCTTTTTTTGCTTTTAATAGCCTTTCTGTGCCTAAAGGATCGTGAGAAACTTTTAATATTTCAGTTGCTTTATCATAATACAATTTTGCCTTCTCATAGTCTTTTTTTTCCACAAAAAATTGTCCAATTTTTCTGTAAGTACCAGCTCTGTCAGGAGAGTCTTGCGGAACATTTTCTGCATCTAACAAAGTAAGCATTTCATTTTCGAAATATTCATGTTCTTCCAGTTTTCTCACAAAATATGGGGTCGCCCAAAAGCCATCTGGTTCAAGTTCATAATATTTTTTGAAAAACCTGTTTGCCTTGGCAGGGTTTTCAGACATAATACGAAAATCGTAATAGTAGTATAGATCAGCATCTTCGGGGTTGTCTTTTAACTTTTCAAACAACTGTTCACCCGGGAGATTATATTTGCCGCCGAAATACTTCCATATATTATCATCTTTTTTTAAGATAACCTTGGCTACAGGATTTTCTTGACCGAACCCAAAAAGGCCTGCACGGGACACTACCCCAACTTCCGCAGTATTATCATCGATAATTTTTCCATATTTCGCTTTTCTTCTTGACGCAACTAATTTAATTAATGGACCTGCATTGGGCCCAATAGAACTTGATTTTGCCTCCGCAAGTTTTTGCTCTTCGGTTGTGCCAGGTGGAAAAGAAATAATTTTTTCTAAAGTTTCAGCATCGCCGTTAGAGCAAGATCTATAGTACAGGTTCATGATTTGTTTTGGGGACAGCTTCTCAAGACAGCTTGGGTCGTAAACGTTAAGCTTCCACCATCTGAAAACTATAACAATCAGAACAAGTATTACAAAAACAGAGACTACTTTCTTGATCTTCATAATATTAATTACTTTCCCTTATCACTGCCTACTTAACTGACCACCTAATATATTAAGAGAGGCTGGAATATACCAATAAATTCCATGGGCTTCATATGAATCAGGGTCATACCTCCCCCCCCGTCATCAGAAATGGCACAGGTTAACGCCTTTGATTAGGAGAGACCTTCAAGTGTTTTCCTGCATGCAGGAAAACACTTGAAATCGCAGGATTTGATACCCGAAACGGTCAAAAGGCTTCGGGGATTATCTTGCGAGTTGCGTCACGAAGATAGGCCGATATCTGCCTTTCGGAATTCATGCTCAGAACTTTCCTTGCAACCTTGTTGCACTGCGCGATTGTAACCGAGCGAATTATCTGTTTGATTTCCGGTATCATCGGCGGAGCAAGGCTCAACGTCCGCACCCCCATACCCAGAATCAGCATAATGTACTCCGCCTCCGACGCCATTTCACCGCAGACGGCAGTGTCCACCTGGGCCCTGTGCGCATCCTGGATGACCGTTCTCATAAGCCGCAGAACCGCCGGGTCAACCGGCGAATACAACGTTGAAACCAATTCATTGCCGCGGTCGACGGCCAGGGTATACTGTGTCAGGTCATTCGTCCCGATGCTGAAAAAATCCGCGTCTCTGGCCAGAGTCGATGCCGTCAGCGCCGCCGACGGCGTCTCAATCATTATCCCGACCTCAATCTGACGGTCGTAACTGATGGACTCATCGTCCAAATCTTCCATGACGTCCCGCAGAATCATCTTTGCCTGCATAAGCTCCTGAACGTTGGTTATCAGCGGAAACATAAGTTTGAGCTTGCCCAGCACCGACGCACGCAGAATGGCTCGAAGCTGTGTCTTGAACATGGTCAGATTCTGCAGGCAGAACCTTATCGACCTCAATCCCAGAAACGGGTTGGGCTCAGGCGCCAGACGCTGGCTCTGGGTATATTTATCCGCGCCGAGGTCCATCGTCCTTATTATCACAGGCCTGTCTTTGAACGATTTGAGAGTCTCCGCGTAGGCCTGGTAATGGTCGTCCTCGGTCGGCTCACTGCTGCTGTTGAGATACAAAAACTCGGTGCGGTACAGCCCGATTCCTTCGCCGCCTTTATCAAGAACAAGCTTGACCTCGTCCGGAAATTCAATATTGCCGAGCAGCGAGATTTCCACACCGTCACGGGTGACGGCCGGCTTGTCTTTTAATGAGTAGAGCCTGTGCTCGAGGGCCGCAAACTCCTGCGAATACTGGCGGTACTGTTCAATTGTTTCGGTGTCGGGGTTTACTATCACAATACCGCGATTGCCGTCGATAATGACCGTATCACCGCCGCCGGCAATCTCGGTAAGGTCCTCAAGCGCCACAACCGCAGGTATGCCGAGTGACCTCGCGACGATAGCGGTATGGCTCGTTCGGCCGCCGGCGTCCGTGGCCAGGCCCTTGACGAACTCGGTATTCAGCGCCGCCGCCTGGGTCGGACTTAACTGCCGGGCAACAATGACGACCTGCTCGGTAAGATGCTCGATATCTTCGCGCTTGTAGCCTAAAAGCTGCCTGAGCAGTCTTTTTTCAACATCATAAATGTCCGCCGCCCGTTCGCTGATATACGCGTCCTTGACCCTTGCAAAATGCGACGCTATATCACGCAGAATCGTCGCCACAGCGTATTCAGCCGTCACCGACTCACTCTGGATATAGTCGGTTATCCTTTTTCGCAGACTCCTGTCACGTAAGAAACGCAGGTGAACGGCGAAGATGTCCATGATTTCACGCCGTTTTATGGCATCTTCGCCAGCCTGAAGACCTGTCAGCTCCTCAACAGCCGCCCTGAAGGCGTTGCGAATACGCTGAACCTCTATCATTCGCTGAGATGGAGAAATGCTCCGCTGCGGGATGCGATAGTCTTCGGCATCAATAATCAATGACTTGGCTATGGAAATGCCCGGCGAGACAGCTATTCCTTTTTTGATTTCCATCGGACTGCTCGGCCAAACTCAACTTTTCTTGTTTTCACCGGATGCCGGTTCATCGAACTTCTTCTTTTCAACAAGCTCCCGCAGCGCTTCGATTGCTTCGGGGGCATCGGGGCCTTCAGCCCTGACTGTCAGCTTCGTGCCGCACGTTGCCGCGAGCATGCTCACTTGCATTATACTCTTTGCGTCAACACTGGTTTGCCCGCTGCTGACCGTAATTTCACAGTCGAACCGATTTGCTATATCGACGAACTGCATGGCGGGGCGCATATGCAGACCGTCGGTGTTGCGTATCTCCAAATCGGCCTCGCAAGCAAGACCCTCGAATGTGTTTTCGCCTGTCTGCATCCTTTACCCTTAAAGCAGGCCAACCGCGTCAACCTGCACTGAGGAAAAAACCCTCGTCAGCCTCGAGCAAAAGCTCCTTAAGCTGCTCGATTGTCTGTGACTGCCTCATGAACTTGCGAAATTTATCGTTATGCAAATGCTTGAAAACATTCTCCATAGCCTGCAGGTGTATATCGGGATTTTCAACGGGGCTTATCAAAAGTATGACCGAGTAAACCGGCTGCTTGTCCAGCGCTGAAAATTCGATTCCTGTGCTGCTCCTACCGACAGCGGCGACCAGCTCTTTTGCCGCCTTATGCTTGACATGAGGCACCGCTACGCCCTTGCCCATGCCCGTAGTGGCCTCGTTCTCCCTTTTTATCACTGCCCGAGTTATCTGTACGCTGCTGCCTTTCGGTAGTTTCTTGGCCTTTTCCAGAGCAGCAACAAGTTCGCCTATCGCACCATTGCGGTCTGGCGCCTTAAGCTCAGGGATTAATGCTTCGAAACAGACAAAATCAGCAAACTTCATCCTGCTCTCCCAAACCAGCAACCTTCATGTCAGCCAGGTTCAGCGGCATCAATCGAAACCTCTCCGCCGCCGATTGCTCTGTCCGTCGGGGCCGTCTCAGCCGCCCGTGTGTTTATTATCACGCTCCTTGGTCTTTTTTCTTCGCAGCTGTCTCTCCAGCTTGTGCACAGCTATGTCAATGCCCTTGTAGGCGTCTTCGCAGACCTCGTGAACAACAAAAATATTTCCGTGCTCGCCGCTGGCAATTATCTCCACCCCGATATTGCCTCCATTGCCGCCGGCCCGACCCTCGATGACCACCTCTACACGCTTAACACCGTTATAATATCGCGGCAGTTTGTCGGTTTTCTCCTCGGCATGGGCCCGCAGAGCCTCCGTTATCTCAATATGCTTACCGGAAATTGTAAACAGCAATTGCTTTTCCTCCTTTACTTTAGCTCCATCTAATACCTTATAACTTTTAAGAGCCGTCAGCCCCCGCTTTCGGCAAAGTCAACACTCCTTTTTCATCGAACTTGTGACTCGGTGTTATCACCCCGCCGCTTATCGTAAACCGCAAGGCCTCTTCAAGCGAGATGTCCAGTTCTATCGTATCGTCCTTCGGTACCATTATCACAAATCCCGTAAACGGCGTCGGAGAAGTCGGTATCAGAATCGTAAGAAATTCCTTCTTGATATTCTCCTTGATTTTCTGAAGCCCCGAGCCGGTGACAAAACCCAGCGTCCATATCCCGTTTCGCGGATACTCAACGGCTACCACCCTTGAGAACAGCTTTTCTTTTCTGTCCTGGGCAAACAAAAAATCCGTAATCTGTTTTATATGAGGATAAACCCGCCGAACAAAAGGAGCGCCCGTTATCAAAGCTTCCACCCGTCGCCAAAGCCCTCTGCCAAGGACACTGGCCAGCACCGCACCGATAACACACACGCCAAACAATGCAACGATAAAGCCTGCTATTGACCCCCAGCCATTGACCCAGACCTGCTCCAAAGGTTGCCTTGCGGCCTCGTCGGCGTAGTCTATACGCAGCACATACATAATCACCCACACCACCAGCCGGTTTATATGAACCCCGATGTTGTCCTGAATGAACCGATAGCCCCATACGAATATCGATATAGTAAGGATAGTCGGCAAAAGCACCGCTAAGCCGCGCGAAAAGTAGCTTTTGAGGCGTCGAGCGATTGACATATTCTCAACAACAGTCCTTTGCTGTTATCGGTTCCCACACTTGCTGGTTAACCCGCTTGTCAGCGGAGCATCTTACTGTAACTTTAGCGAAGCAAAGTAGTTTAACCGCCCGGCTTGTCACGGTCAACAAAAAACTCCTTCTGCATGGTCCCTGCCCCGATTGGGCCTTTTCGCTCACCAGGCAGGTGGGCCCCTGCCAGGTGAATTCCCGCTCCCGGCAACGAAGAAAGCATCCAGACGGCCCGCTGGCAAAGTGCCAGAGCCACCGCCGCTTCTTCCGCCACGCCGGCAAACTCGGTGAACATTACAATCAATGCACCCTCTACCACCACCGCGCCACCGATACTTACCGGTATCGCGCCCAAAACCCACGTCAAGGTAAAGAACACGTAATAGTATTTGATGCTTACCGCTACCCCGATATCCCGGCCCACAAAGTAAAAGCCCGTGATTACCATAAGCTGCATCAGAACCGTCAGGCCGAATACCGCAAGCACTGTGCCGCCACTGCGGGAATAAATAATTGCCGCATTTGTGGTCTTTCTTAATATACCCGCACCGGCCAAACGAAATCTGGACAATGTTTTTGACAGCATCTCTCGGCCCTTCCTGTTCGCCAGCAAAAGGCCAAAAAACGCACCAACAATGACAACCGCCCATAAACCAATGTACCTGTACTTGGCGGCTGTTGCCAAAACCCCACCGGACGTATCGTCTCGTTGAAATATCACACCCCCCTGACCTCGTAGAAAAACAGTATAGAAAAATCCGGCGATAACCAGCGTACTGAAAAGACCTATCACCCTGTCGACAAAAACACTCAACGCAGCTTCAAGCCTTTTATCCGTGTGCCGGGTGACATACCAGGCCCGAATCAAATCGCCCCCCACCGAGCTCGGCATAAAGTTGTTGTAGAAAAGACCCAGAAAATGCAGCTTGACCGCCGCAGCGATACTTATGAAAATCCCCTGCGACCGCAGCAACAGCCACCACCGCAGAGCTATTATCAACTGGCCAACAATGAAGATTGACAGGCACACAACCAGAATCCACAGGTCTATTGCAGCAAAGGTGTCCGCCAGATTCTGCCAGCCCACGTCGCGGCGTATCCAGACTGTGCCCCAAATCACACCACCCACAACCACCGCTATGCGCAGCAGCAGGAACACGTATTTGCTTTTTTGCCCCTTTGTCTCGCCCATCGAACCCCTTTATGCTGAAAAGCACTTGTTTTTCCAGATAATAGCGGCTAAAGTACCAATTGACAATCGAAAACTGGACATCGAGTCTTTGCCGGGACATGTGTATGTCAGCAGAAGAAAAAATCGAAGAAACAAGTGCGTTTAAGCCAAAGTTTAATAAAGACGGCCTGATAACCGCCATCGCCCAGGATGCCGCCACCGGCCAGGTACTTATGGTCGGCTACATGAACACAGAAGCACTCGATTTGACAATAAAAACCGGCTACGCCACATATTTCAGCCGCTCCCGGCAAAAACTCTGGAAAAAAGGAGAGCAGAGCGGCCACTTCCAGAAAGTCAGCCAAATACTCGTAGACTGCGATCAGGACTGCCTGATTTTGAAAGTCACCGTCGACGCCGGCCAGTGCCACGCCGGCTATGCGTCCTGCTTCTATCGAAAAGTCAAAACCGACACACCCGGCAAACTCGATTTTATCGCCGAAAAAAACTACGACCCGGACCAGACATACAAAAAATAAACCAAGCCTCCGTCGCACCCACCAACGACTGCGCCGCGAAAGGACCGGGAAATTAAGCCCGAATTCTCCGGCCGGGATTTGCGGCCCACGGCCCTGGGCCGGTATCTGTTCGACACCGGCCCGAAGGCTCGCAGGACCGAAAAACTCACAAATCAATCACCTTACCAGTTGCCCTTGTATTGCATGAGCATCCCGAGATACCTCAAAGTGCCGCCGAGATTCTGGTGGTTGACCTCGATTCCAATGAGGTCACCTGCCGCCAAATCACCGGCGTCAACTACACTGCTTATGTCTAAGCCATAGATCTTGTCGGTATATCCCGTCAAATCGACATAAATCGTGTCGTCGCTCTCTTCGTGATTGGTGTACACTTCGCCATCCGTACCATAGTCCGACTCCAGGTGAAAATGTCTGTTTGACTGGGCCGCTCCTGAGGCAACAAAGAAAATCGCCTTCAACGACGTCAGTGAATCAAAATCATACGGAACGTGACCGGTCAGGCAATACGTACCGCCTCCGGTGATACCTCTCACCTCGAAATCACCGTATGTGTTGGTCCGGCCGGCCTGGAAGAATACTTCTCTCTCGTTCGGCTCGGTTATACTCGAAGGCGTTGTTGTGCCCGTCACCTCCAAATCACCATAAACCGTAACGATGTTGGGCTCGGACACCTGAAAATCCATGTCACCAAAGCCCACCGCAAAACTGTCCGCCTCATCGTTGGTGAATCCTTTTCCAATGGCAAACGCGTTTGCTGCGTCGGCTATAACACCATTACCTATGGCAACGCTGCCATCTCCTGTGGCCTTAAGGTCCTGCGCTCCTGCATAACCCAGAACTACGCTGCCTTTGCCACTCGATTCAATTGCATTGTCACTGCTTGGGTATTTAATGCAACCGATTGCCACACTTCCTTCGTTGGTCGCCTGAAAATTACCCCAGGAGACGTAATTGCTTCCAATCGCAACCGAGCCGGTGCCCGTAGCTTCAATTGCAGGCCCTTCGCAGAATCCTGCTACAAGACTACCATCACCGGTTGCTTTCACATCTCCTTGGTCAAAGATAGAACCTCCCAGCGTTATACTTCCTTTCCCTGTTGCTTCCAGGGAACCATCGTAGCAAAAATCTCCGCCCAGTGATATCGCTCCATCATTGCCAGCCTTAAAGGGTCCCTCGATAAGGTTGCTCTGCCATGAACGCACCATACCGCCTAAAAATACACTTCCGACTCCATCCGCTTCTGGTGTCACCGTGGCGCTACCGTCTTCTATCAGGCCAGAGCCTATGGCAAAACCACCGCTCTTGTTGGCTTTCACCAAATATCCTAATGCAGCAGAATAATCTCCGGAGGCCGTTGTACCGTTTCCAAAGGCAACTGATTTAGTCCCCGAGACCGTACAACCGGTCGTGTGGAACTTGGCAGCCTCAACATCGTCCGTCGCTGTAAAGTTATTTGCATCCACACAGTCATTGCCGTCTATGGGTGAGAGCACATCACTGCTTTCACTCCACAAATCACACACCGCACCGGCTCGCTGCGACAGTCCGAAAACGCAGACCGTCAAAGCTAACGCGACCAGCCATTTGCGTAGCCGCATCTCATTAATTTTCGTACTCATTGTATTCTCCTTTTTGTCTATCCAACGTTTATTTCAACTTTGCTAACATAAATTCTTTTGGCCGTTTTCAGGAAAACTGCCAAAAAAATCCTAATCCGAAGAGTACGCCACACAATATTCCAGCAGTATTCCCATCCACTGAACTTTCATGCTGGTATCGTGGTCGACCTTGGCGCCACAGAAATCGCCGGCTGCAACATCATCAAAAGCGCTCGTAATATCACACGCGCACCAGTTGCACACGGTCATCTCAACAGCAACGTCTTGCTCTTCTTCGGAGTGATTATTGTATGCCTCGCCGATTGCGCCGTAGTCGGAATACACGTCAAGCTCCTTGGTACCGGACTGTTCTGCTGCGTCAAGGTGACCAATCAGCTTAATCGATGTTACTTTCTTGCAATTTAAAGGAACATAAAAATCGTGGCGAAACAGGGCCGTCCCCGTTACTTCGCGCACCCTGTAGGACTCCCTGTTCTGGCCGCCGTCAGACCTGTAGAAGACCCTCTTTCCAATACATACATCCCCGGTAACTTCAAGGTCGCCGTTGACCTTGGCATTGC
>Ga0209976_10002209_pt1 | contig 11157 bp, 12 predicted proteins | sample SumtaG_FD_182806 | JGI IMG/M metagenome (GOLD analysis project Ga0209976, IMG submission 182806) | Deep subsurface microbial communities from Indian Ocean to uncover new lineages of life (NeLLi) - Sumatra_00157 metaG (SPAdes) (version 2) | ecosystem: Environmental > Aquatic > Marine > Oceanic >... | reverse complement strand
ACTTACCCCTCAAAGAAAGAGATAAAGAGCTATGTTTAGACCTATATGGCACCATTCATTTTAAAAAGAAAAAATTTAAAGAGGCCTATACAAGACACCTTAAAGAGATACTAAATTATTTTAAAGGAAGAGAGAAAGATTTACTCGTTATTAATATTTGCAGTGGAGAAGGTTGGGAAAAGCTATGCCAATTTTTAAATAAACCTCTTCCCGATCAGAACTTCCTAAGATTAGGTATCAGAAATAACAAATGGATGGGAAGAGATTCAAAAATTGATAAAAATATAGGCCTTATAGGACTTTTCCTAAAAAAACATTCTCCAGAATTATATTTTAAATTAAAAAAGATTAAAGAGAAGAAGATAACAAAATGATAAGAAATCTAAAGATCTCAGTAATAATCCCAGTGTATAATGCAGAAAAAACATTAAAACAGTGTTTAGACTCTGTTTTAAATCAAACTTATAAGAATTATGAAGTCATTGTAGTAGATAACAATTCCACCGACAAAACTAAAGACATAACAAAAGAATTTCAACAAAAAAATAAAAGTAAAAAAATAAAATATATATTTGAATCAAAAATAGGAATGGGCGCTGCAAGAAATACAGGAGAAAAAAAAGCAAAAGGTGAAATTATTTTAATGACTGATAGCGATTGTATTGTTCCAAAATCTTGGGTAAAAAATATGACAAAGCCAATCCTTAGTGGGAGATGTGATGCAGTACAGGGCTCAGAAATAAATATTGAAGAGGGATTTTGGAGCAAACAAACACAGTTAAAGATAATGGAAAAAAAAAGAACTGAAGGACTAATAATTGGTAGAATAGATTTAAAGAATTTTGCTATAAGCACAAACAAATTAAAGAAAATAGGTTATACCAACAGAAAATATTTTAGTGGGATGGATACAGAACTTGCAATCAGATTCTCAAAAAACAGACTAAGATTAGCATTCCTAAGGGATGTTAAAGTAAAACATTACCACCCAAATAATTTAAAGTTGATTATTAGAAAATACAATTATCGCGCATATTGGTGCACTATTGTAACAAAAGATCATAAAACTTACCTTGAGAACACAGGTTTTTTAAAAGAAACAAATCAAACCCCTTGGACCTTTTTTAAATTCATTCCAGGATTAATAAAAACTCTGATTTTTAAAGGTCCAAGCACAGCATATTTTGATTTAATAACAGGGATTTCGTGGAGAGTTGGTTTGATTAAAGGATGGGTAAAAAAATGAGAATATATGATTTAATAGCAGATTGGACTCTAAAAAGATTTTTTCTGGCAAATATCTTCCTTAGTTCAACAAAAACTTAACAGATTGAAAATGTTTAAAAAATTAAAACAGAGAATAGAAAGTAAAAGAAATTCAAAAAATCCTTTTTGGAAAACTTTAATTTCCATAAAAGATTTTATTTGGAGAAGTCTACAAAAAAACAAATATAGAATTAAAAAAATTATCTTTCCAATTAAACTTCATAGAATAGATAAAAAGCCAATACCATACGCACGTAATGAAATCAGATTGTTCCTGCTTGTAAGAAACGAGTCATTGAGATTACCTTATCTTCTGAAATATTACTCTAACAAAGGGGTTGATAGATTCTTTATTATCGATAATGGTTCAACTGACGATTCTATTGATTTCCTATTAAAACAAGATAAGGTTCATATCTGGAAAACAAATCAGTCTTATAAAAAGAACAGACAGGGTATGGATTGGAAAGAAAAACTTTTAAGAAAATATGGAAAAGGTTACTGGTGTTTAATGGTAGATACTGATGAAATATTCTTTTATCCTCATGCAGAGAAGATTTCAATCAGAGATCTATGCAATTTTTTAGATAAGAAGAAAAAAGGGGCATTACTCTGTTTTTTAATGGATATGTACTCAAGCAAGCCATTGCGTTTAAGTTTATACAAAAAAGGTGAGAATCCATTATCGGTTTGTCCTTACTTTGATAAAGGGCATCGAGAAACCAAAAGGAAATTCTTAAATTACTACACTTTCCATGAATATAAATCTGAGAGGTTTACAGGAGGAATGCGCAAACGTATTTTTAATATAGAGGTCTGTTTATCAAAAGTTCCTCTTTTTAAATATAAAAAGGGTGTTTTTATTTCTAGTGGAATACATAGTATAGAGGGAGTTCCTACTTCAAATGTTCGAGGAGGGGTATTCCATTTCAAATATCTTCAGGATTTTCCATCAAGAGTTATGGAAGAAGCAAAAAGAGGGCAATATTGGAAGAATGCAGTGCAATATAAAAGGTATGCTAAAAAAATAAAAGAAAATCTTAATCTCAATCTTTATTATCCTGGTTCAGTGAAATTCAAAAACAGCAAACAGTTAGTTAAATTAGGGATCATGAAAACCTCTAAAGAATTTGAAGAAAACTATAGGCAGCTTAAATCTTTAGAAAAATTTTAAAAATAAAAAAGATGGTGGGGATTAAAAACAGGAAATTTTATATTTACACTAAAAAACCATCATTCTTTAAATTCCCATTCTTTTATTTCATAACCAAGAAAATCAAATAATTTTTTATTATATGATTTATACAACTTGAATAATTTCTTTTCAGTTTTTTCCCCCATTGGTTTTAGATACTTTCTTGTACCATATCTATCTTCAAAAGATGGTAAATAAAATTTTTTAACATCTAAAAATTTCCATATTTTATTATATTCCTCTTTCATATTTTTTTTCAATCTCTCAAATATAAGAATATGCACCTGCTCTCTTGGATAAAACCTAAGTAAGGACTTTATCTGGTCTATGTAAAATCCTGGTCTAATTAACCAATCAAATTTCTCGATTGCTTTTTCAAATGTATATTTATAAAGAGGAGAAATGCTCCGACCCTTACGAAAACGATGTACTAACAGATTCCAATGAGAATAAGCTCTTGTAACTGGGTTTCTTAAACATAATATTAATTTAGTATCAGGAATTGTTTTATACATTCTTTTATGATATTTGGTCTTGTAAATGTATTCAGGAGTTTTTTCACCCCATAATTTATCATCTTTTTTAAAATGTGACTTATACCATAGCTTTCCTTTTCTGTAATTATTATCAAAAAAATGCATTTCTATCCTGCCGTTATATTTATTTCTTACCATCCTGATACCTGGATGTTTATTTAAATTATTCCACAGGGCTTTAGTTGCTGATTTTGCGGCGCCAATAATAACTATGTCAGGAAATTTATTTCCTTTGTATTTATAAAAATTAATTTTATAGGATAAATTACAGATTGTGTCATTAACAAAAATAAGAAATTTCCACACTAAATCTTTTGCAAAAACCAAGGTCTTCCAGAATTTGTTTTTTGACTCCCTTTTACTCTCTATTTTATTTCTTAGTTTTTTGAACATTTTTAAATTTTTTATGATTTAATTTTCTTCAGGTATTTTGGCCTCTTTTTTATAATCACTAACCACATCTCTTGCCTTTCCCTTTTTAATAATCCTGCCTTTGCCCAACCAAGTCACTTTATCACAATATTTTTCAATCATCCATAATTCATGACTAACTAATAAAACTGTTGCTCCCTTTTTAACAAATTCTTTTATTTTATCTGCACTTTTAATTCTAAAATCTTCATCTCCAACCTCAAAAATCTCGTCTAATAATAAAATTTTAGGATTACAATGAATTGCTATTGAAAATGCAAGTCTTTGCTTCATTCCTTCTGAAAACTGATATATCTTTGTGTTAATAAAATTTTCAAGTTCTGCAAATTCAACAATTGAATTAAATCTTTGTGTGATATCTTTCTGAGATAAACCAAAAAGAGAACAAACTAAAAAAATATTATCTTTCATTGTTAATCTTAGTTGCAATCCAGCTCTAAGATCAACCATAGAGATTATCTTCCCATTTGTTATAACTCTGCCTTTACTATGATAAATTCCAGCAATTATCCTCAATAAAGTACTTTTACCAGAGCCATTTTCACCAATAATCCCAACTATTTCCCCTTCTTCTGCTTTAAATGACACACCCTTTAATGCTTGAATAATTTTTTTGGGCTCCTTACCTGAAAAAATGGAGACAAATCTAGCTAAAGAACTTTTATGCTTTTTAAAACCCAGTTTAAATTTTTTTGAAACTTTATCTACAATTATTCTTTCCATTATATCATCTCAGCAAATTTAATTTTTAATTTATTAAAAATTAATAATCCTATTATCAAAAATAATAAACTATAACCTATTGCTCCTAATATCATCCATAATTCTGGAATTTTTGTATAAATAATCAGCTCTCTTGCAATTGTAATAAAATAATATAAAGGATTAAGCAAATTAACATAAAAAAGTTTAGTTTGGCCGCCAATAGCATAAAAAATAGGTGTCCCTAACCAGATTAATCTGGAAACAAAAAGCCAGATATTTTCCAAATCTACAAAATAAACTGTTAAAGCTGATAAAATTAAACAAGAACCAAAAACAAAAAAACAAAAAAATATCAACATTATTGGATAAAAAATCATTCCAATTAAAGAATTCTTAAAAATTAAAAGAAAAACAATAAATAAAACTATCTCAAATAAATGTGAAAAAAAGGTTTTCAAAACAAGAGCAGCAATAAGAGATTCTCTTGGAAAATTTATTGATTTTATAATTCCCCTATAGTCTTTTGTAATAGTTTTAGTAGACTCTGTTGTTGCTTTTTGAAAAAAATTAAACATAATTATACCTAATAATAAATATAAGGGATAATTTGGAATATTACCCCCTAACCTATTTGAAAAAATAAGCAAGAGAAGAGCAAACATAAGCAAAGGATTTAATAAATACCATAAAATACCTAAATAACTGCCTTCATTCTTTAGTTTAAAACCTGCTTTTGCTAATGATAAACTTAAACCTAATACATTTTTTATTCCCATGAGCCCCTCGAACTTAGAGATAAAGAGAAGATATTTAAATTTAGCTGTTTATGAACTAAGAGATATCATACCTTAAGGTATTTATACTACTTCTAGTCTTCCTTAGATTCTCCTTTTTCAAACAACTTATCAATTTCCTGTATAAATGGAACAACTGCCTCATTTACAAATCTCTCTGCATCTGATTTGTCTTCTTTTTCCTCTAGATTGAATCTGTAATTAAAAGCAATTCTCATTTGATATGCTTTTGACAAGTCTGCTGCCAAATCTTTTCTGTTTAATAATTTTGATAAAAACATTTGGGTGCATTCATGGTTTTTGATTAAATAACCTTGCTTTGCTATTAAAGCATTAGCTGCATGTTCCATTGCAAAAAAGCCTAAAGTTATGGCAAGATAAGCCACATTAGTTCCTAAGATTAATTTAGCACCTTCTAAAAAATAATCAGAGTTTGCTAATAGGCTTTTATACCTTAACTCCTTATCCCTGGCTTCTTTAATTTCTACTGCCCCTGGCTTTTTAGTAATCTGTTTTTCTTTTAAACATTCAGTTTCAAATTCTTCATCCATTTTAAGATACCCCCTAACTTAAATGACCATAAATCTCTATTCTGCTTTTATTTATCTCATCAATAAATTTTGTTTTTCTTTTAGATTCATCTTCAAATTGTTTTAAGTTCATAATGACTGGATTAATTGATGCTTCCATCTTTTTTGAATAATGTGAGCAAATATTATATATTTTATCTTCATCATCTTTGTTTGGATTGTTTAAAACAAACAATAGATCAATGTCACTAGTTACAGTTGCTGCTCCTCTTGCTTGAGAGCCAAATAACATTATAGAAACAACACTAATCTTCTTATTTACAGTGAAATCCACAATAAACTCTAGAATATTCCATGTTCTCAAGATAACCTTATTCTCTCTATCTTTTACCTTTTCCAAATCAACTAATTTAGTGATTAACTGCGAATATTGGCTGTCTAAGTTAAGTTTATATGCTTTTAGTTTACCTTTTGATCTAATCTCTATTAAAACGTCCTCTTTCTTTAATCTAGTAACCTCTCTGTGAATAATGCCTCTGCTCAGCCCTGTTTCATTCTCTAACTCCTTTATTGAAAAACCTATATTGATTTCTGATAGTGTTCTTAATATTTTTACTTTGGATGAGCTACCGATAACATTTTCTAAAAACATAATATCACCTATTATTATTCAATAAATTGTATATATGCTAATAAGTTGGTAATAACTTATATATAAATCTTCCTATAATTCAATAAATTGAATATATATGATTTTTACTATTAATTATATCCATTAAATTCAATAAATTGAATAATTGATATGATCCCATTTTTTGGATTTGAAGCAGGGTTTTAGCAAAGCACGAAAAAATCAAAGATTTTTTGTGTCCCAGAAATCTCTGATTTCTGTGAAAGCTAAAAAGATAGAGAAAAATAGAATAGAAATTGTAAAGAAGCAGAGAAAAAATTTAATGCTTAATATAAAAATACATCCACATTACATTCCCCAATATTAAAAAAACCCCGACTCCTAGCATTCCTATAACACCAATAAAAGGAATCATAGGAATTATCTCAAAAGGCAGCTTAAAAATTTTAGCAATATAACCGACAACAAGAACTATTTCAACAGCATTCCAAACAACTGCAAGTATAGTCCAAAAAAGACCTTCTTCTAATGTTTTTATCTCATGAATAACATCTAATATAGTCAATATCAGAAATAAAAATAAAAAAATTTTCAGCAGTAAATCATTATAAGGCAATGCAAATAATTTTCCAGAAGCTCCAATCATAACTATTCCTAATAAAATCCCTGCAATCATATCCTCAAAGCCTAAAAGCTTCATAGCGCTATTTTGGAATAGGATATATTTAAATATTATTATAAATTATATTTTGATATGAAAAGAGTTCATTTAATGATCTCCGGAGATGTACAGGGTGTTTTTTTCAGGCATAATACAAACAAAGTAGCTAATAAATTAGGCTTAACAGGTTTTGTGAGAAATTTACCTGGTGGAAATGTTGAAGTAGTAGCAGAAGGTGATGAAGACAAACTAAAAGAATTAATAGAATTCTGCAAAAAAGGGCCTATTGGTGCACATGTTGAAAATGTAAAAATAGAATATGAAGAGCCAAAGAATGAATTTTATACATTTTCAGTAAGATATTAAAATTCACTCAATTTCTTAACATTCAAATATTTAACAATAGTTGTTGTTCCTTCTGCCCCCCCTTCTTTTTTATCTAAAGAGATGAATTTATCATCTGCTAATTTGTTTACTTTTCTAAAAAAGCTTCTATATGAGGCTTTACCTCCTTTTTCTTGATATATTTTAAATAAATCTCCCATTTTAAGGTTATTATTCTTTTTTATAATGTTTAGAATAAATTTCGGGTCATCTTCTAATTTATTGGTATCTAGGTTATATTCATCTAATTTTTCCAAAGCTATTTTAGCATCTTCTATTGTTATTTTCTTACTGGACCTATTTTCTGCATTCAAGCCAGATTCTCTAAGTAGTTTTAATCCTGCTCTAATGTCTTCTAACTCAACTGTTTTCTTTAATATTAATTGGAATGCATCTTCTTCCAGTATATTAGGTACAAATGCATAATCAATTCTCTGCCTTAAAATTCCTTCTGTTTCTTTATGGTTGTATGGTTTGAACCCTAATTGATCTAACGTTAACCTTGATCTTATTCTTTCTTCTATATTAACCAACCAATCTTTATAGTTTGTTATAAGAAAAATTGATTTTTTATATATCCCTTCTAATATTGAATAAAGAAAATCAAAATCTTCAACTTTATCTATTTCGTCAAAAACAAAAACAACTGCTTTTTGGTTTAATATTTCTTTTATTACTTTAAATAATCCATCCCCTCCTTTGTTTTGGGTTAGTTTATAATTTAGTAAAGTGCATAATTCTAGAAATATTTTAAAAGAGGTGTTTTTATGCCAGCAGTTTATATAAACCGGGATTACATCATCTGTTTCTTCTTCTAATTCCCTGGTTAATTGTTTACAGGCTAAAGTCTTTCCTATACCAGGAATGCCGTAAATAAAAAGATTTTTTCCATTTCTGTTTTGAAATAAAGGCTTAATACAGTCTGCCATATATCTTTGTTGTTGTTCCCTGTATTTCATTGGTTTTGGCTGATGTGAGAAATCTAGGACTGTTTCATCCTTAAATAAAGATTCTTCAGAACTAAGCATATCTTTGAATAATGGCATTTTTCTCTTGTAAGTGTAATTATCACGTACTTTTAAATTTTATGTTAAAAAACCATTAAAAAATAATATTTAATCCCCACGATTTTCTCAAAGAAACAATCAAAAGAAAATCGTGGGGCCCCTAAGGCTTTATTGCAAAAAATTTTCCTTTATTCATAAAACAAAGGGAAAATTTTTGAAAAAACCATATATTGCCTCCAAACGAGAAAAGTTTAAATACAAGTTATTATTTCGAAATGATAAAAATAACCAACAAAGTTGGGGGGGATTGATATTAATGGCTTACAAAAAAACTACAGGTGCAGCAAGAAAACAAGCAATAGGGACAGCTCGAAAAGCATTGGACGAAGGAAAAGGAATTGTTAGATTAGCACCAAATCTTGTACCTCGTGTGTTTTGTGTACCTGGCAGAAGAATTAAGCAGCATCCCTTACATTACTATGATTTAGGTCCTGATCGTGGAGGCTGGGATGAAAGATGGTTTGGCTCAACAACACCAGCAGAAAATGGTCCTTTAACAGATGATAATGAAGGATTAAGTTTTCTTGTTTATGCAAAAGAAATAGGAATGGGTAAAGTTGAAAAGGTCTTGCTTAAAGAGGTATTTGAAGATAAAGATTTAAAAAAAGAATTTCTTGATGAGGATGGTAAATGGGATGTATATTCAAAATTCTTTGATAATAAGGGGGCTTTACCTTTCCATATACACCATAGGGATGAACATGCAGCTAAGACAAATCAACAAGGCAAGCCAGAAGCTTATTATTTTATACCACAACAAAATGCTCACGGAGGTCTATCAGATTATACTTATATGGGTTTAAGACCAGGTACAACAAGGGATGATGTTCGGCCATGTCTACAAAATTTTACAAAAGCTGACAATAGAATTACAGATCTTTCAGTAGCTTATCGGCTTGGGGTTGAAAGTGGTTGGGATATACCTGCTGGTGTGTTACATGCTCCAGGCAGTTTGTGTACATTTGAACCACAAAAAGCATCAGATGTTTTTGCAATGTTTGAAAATGTTACAGATGATGTAGCTTTTCCTTCTGATCTTCTTAAGAAAGATGTGCCTCAAGAGATATTGGATAGGGGAATGGATGCTGTTGTTGAGTGGTCCTTGGATCTTATTGACTTTGAAAAAAACTGTGATCCTGATTTTGCAAAAAATAGGTACATGGCTCCAAAACGAGCTCAAGGCAGTGTGGGGGAAGGCTATCTTGAAAATTGGATATGCTACAAATCAGATGATTTCAGTGCAAAAGAACTTACAATTCTACCAGGTAAAACAGCAGTAGTTAGAGACAGCGTAGCCTATAGTGCTTACGTATCACAAGGCCGTGGTAAAATGGGGGTATGGGATATAGCTGCTCATGTTATGATGTGGCCAGGTCAAGAAACCGAAGATGAATACTTTGTCAGTGCAAAGGCTGCTAAGAAGGGAGTAAGAATAACTAATAACTCTAAAACAGAACCATTAGTAATGCTAAAGACTTTCGCATCTGGAAATCCAGACCTAAAGATGGATAAGGTGATTACACAACACAATGCAGTTATATACGAACCACCTAGACCACTTCTTACTAAGCGTTAACCTTTTCTTTTTTATTTTCTAATTTCAAAATAGACAAAAAACCGCTACATTTATAAATAAGATAATAATTCCTAATACTCAAGTAATCCCAATATAACTACTGAAATATGTAGGAGGGTAGAATGGATAAGAACCAAGTAACACAAACATTAAAGAAAGTAAAGGAAAATTCTAAGAAAAGAAACTTCACCCAATCTTATGACCTAATCATAAATCTAAGAGATATTGATATAAAGAAGGCAGAGCAAGCTGTTAATTTCTTCACTACTTTGCATTATTCAAAAGGCAAAAAAGCTAAAATATGCGCTTTAGTTGGCCCTGAATTATTACCTCAGGCAAAAGAGATATGTGATTTAGCTATTTCTGTTGATGATTTTTCTAAGTATCAGGATAAAAAAGAAGCAAAAAGATTAGCTATGCAATATGATTTCTTTATTGCTCAGGCTACAATTATGCCAAAAGTAGCTACAGCATTTGGAAGAGTATTTGGGCCAAAAGGAAAAATGCCAAACCCAAAAGTTGGTTGTGTTGTTCCCCCAAATGCTAATCTAAAGCCATTATATGAAAAATTGCAGAAAACAGCAAGATTACAGACAAAGAATGATGCTATCATACAGACTATGGTTGGTAATGAAGGAATGAAAGATGAAGAGATTACAGATAACATCATGACAGTCTATGATGCTTTAATACATCACTTGCCTAGTGGAAAAAATAATGTGAAGAATGCTTTGCTTAAATTAACAATGGGAAAAGCATTCCAGATAGGCAAGGAAGAAGCTGTAGAAGAGAAAAAAGAAAAACCAAAAGAAAAGCCAAAGGAAAAAGAACCAGTAGCAGAAAAGAAAGAAAAAGAACCAAAAAAGGAAGAAGCACCTAAAAAATGAGTGAAAAAACACATCACGTATCAGAAAAGAAGAAAGAGATAGCTAAGAAGATCCAGAAATTGATACTTGATTATCCCATAATAGCTGCTGTTAATATGGAAAATCTTCCTACACCTCAGCTACAGCAGATGAAATCTCAATTAAGAGATAAGATAGAATTAACAATGACTAAAAGGAGAATAATAAAGCATGCTATAGATGGTATTAAAGACAAAAAGAAGAATATTGAGAAGCTGGAAGAGTACCTGAAAGGAATGCCTGCCTTAATCTTTACAAAAGAAAATCCTTTTTCATTATTCAAAACCTTGAAGAAAAGCAAAACAAGCGCTCCTGCAAAAGCCGGGCAAACAGCTCCTTTTGACCTTAAAATTCCAAAAGGCCCTACAAGCTTTGCACCAGGTCCTGTTATTGGAGAACTAGCACAATTAGGAATTAAAGCAGGTGTTGAAGGTGGAAAAGTAGTTATCAAAGAAGATTCTACTGTTGTTAAGGA